>Ga0098033_1000273_pt1 | contig 25282 bp, 23 predicted proteins | sample 1_EtaG_FD_75049 | JGI IMG/M metagenome (GOLD analysis project Ga0098033, IMG submission 75049) | Marine viral communities from the Subarctic Pacific Ocean - 1_ETSP_OMZ_AT15124 metaG | ecosystem: Environmental > Aquatic > Marine > Oceanic | place: Pacific Ocean | collected 2015-01-07
CATAAAAACCTCCGGTTGAGCCCGAATAAATACTCACATAAACGCGTTTATGAGTGCCTAGGTGAGGAATATCAGTCAATTTTCCATCAACATAGTTGTACATATAAATGGTATTTATGTTTTTGTCAGTTGGTGCCAATGAGCTACTAAAAAAGAAATTACCTCTATCATCGGCCGCGGCATCATTCCAGCGTGCCTCAATCGAGGGTTTCTTAAAGAAAAACTCTGTTCCCCTTGCAAAAAATCTTTTTGTATAATATGAAACTATGGAACCACTAGGGTTGTAAATAACACTCTGAGTGCTATCATCAGCATCAAGTGCTAGTTGGCCCGGGTTCCTACTCGTAACCGAATTGGCAGAACCCGAATAAAACGCTTCATAACTCGCGGATAAGTGAATCCCAAAACCATAGTTTGAGTATGTTCCGGCTATCCATTGTTCTATAACGGGAGTTACATCTATTTTAAGATCCTCTAATCCTGTTGAAAATGATTTATTAAAAATAAATATTGGAGTGTCAACATCATTATTGTCACCGGTGCCATTAGGTTCGTTTCCTGTGATATATGAACCGCCGACCAATAAAGTATCATTAATGTCAGTCCAATAGGCAGTGCGAGAAGCGCTCATCCAGTTTGAGCCATCAGTTCCGTTTGTTAAGTCCTTATAGCCTTCTAAATCTAAACCAACGCCCTCTTGCCATGATTGTGAAACAGTGTATATAGATAATGTATAATCTCTTGGCACTGTTTTTGAATGCTCGGCATTATACATTCGAAGATAAAAACTAACATTACCGCTGGTAGGGACATCACCATTTGTTCTGTCTGTAGAAATATCAGTGATTGGAAACTTAATGAGAATTCGAGAAAGTTCTTGTGATCCGGAGGATTGGCGCCTATAAACAGAAAAGGTTTCTAAAATATCTGCTTCGCCAGTATTCGCACCAGTTCCTCGTGTTTTTAAGTTAGGTTCATAAGCATTAACTATTGTGTTATCAGCGTCAGCTACATACTTTTTAATGGCCATTACTCAATCTTTCCTTTAATGTCGGTAGTAGGAAATTTGATCTCTACTAATGCATTTGCTGGCACTATCAAATAGCTGCCATCTGGTGATATATTGTCATTAATATCTATATTGGCGGAGGAATAGTCGGAGCCTGTTTTATTAACAAGTTTCACTGCTAAAACATCCAATAAGCCTTTTACATTTTTTAATTCGCTATAAATGTCACTAATATAGAATGGTTCTCCAATATAAAGAGGAGAGCTATATTTTATTGCCAAGGTATTAATGGCATCATCTAATAAAACAAACTTATCAGTACCAGTAGCAGCTTTGATGATAAATTCGATCCCTATGTTGAGAATATAGGGATCTAAAATATCAATTGTGTCATTAATCATTCTGTACTGATTTAACCACGTTTTTATATTATCCTTAATTGTGCTATTGGTTTTAACTAATTTTTCTTGACTATCCTCTGATATGACGTATAAATTTAAATTTCTCTTTAATGAATTTGGATCTTTTTGAGCAGAACATCTCTTAATAGAGCCAAATTTTGCCGGCATCCTGTAAACAAGATTCTCATAGTCAGCCCGAGTAACGGCGCGACTTTGTGTAGGAAAAGTATCAAAAATTCTTCTTTTAACTTCTATCGAAGTGGGCTGCGTGACATCTCCCACTATTGGCTCTTCGTTAAAAACTTCCAAAGAATCTACAACTGTTTTGGTGGTGGTTGTATTTAATGATGGCAAATCAACAAAGTCCATCTTTGCATTTGAAACTGCATTTAAAGAACCTTCACCAACATTAGAATTGGCCGAATTTGTAACCCTATATACCACTGTCAATGTGGTGTTTGATGGTACAATTCCTAAACTTTCATTTTTCGATAGTCGCGTCGGATCAAATGTAACGTCTGTTACATAGTCTTTTCCAAATACATTTATTGCGACTGACTGGGGATTTGCAACTACATTGGTTTCGCCCGTTTTACCGCTGCCAAATTGAAGATGGGTGTTTGCACGAGTTCTTTCAACGACAAATTTTCTAGATACCAAAAGAGGCTTTAAAATTGACGGAACATTATCATTTTTATAATTCGTGTTAGATGTTTCCTTTAAAACCATATCCTGCGCTAAATAATCTACTTCAAAATATTCGTTTCCTTCCGAATCTGTTACGGAGATAATTTCATTGACATTTGTTGCCTTTAAGCGTAGCCTTAAAAACCTTTCATAAGCACCAACTCTAATTCTTTCTTGACTAAAGAAGCCAGAAACAACGTTACCATATGCTTTAATTGCATAATATGTTGGGGCCCCAGTGGTAGTATCAACTGTCGCAACTACCACGGGATTTTTAGAATCCGAAAAGTCGACGTTTTCGGTTAAAATAAAATTTAGACCAGTCTCTGACGTGAAACGGGAACCTCTTTTAACAGTCGGAATATAATCGGTATCGGGGCCCAATGCTGTGCTTGAGGCTGGTACCACAACATACATTGCAACTTTCCCATATGTGGAGGGGCGCCCAGTATATTTATATCCTAAAATTCTTCCGTGGCGTAAGATATTATTATATTGATAAGCTGTATCCAAAAAAGATTCGTTAACATTATAATCTAAATAAAATGATAGTTGATCTCCAACATAAGCTACCGCATCAAGCATTAAAGAACCGAAAGATGCCTCACTCCAATCTTTGAAATTGTCTGGGTAGAATCTTTCAACTATTTGCATCAAGTCTTCGCGAATTGTTTCAAACTCACGGTGTGTATAATCTATTGGTACTATCTTTTTTTGTTCATTGGACATAAAAAATCCTCATTTTTAAATAGTAATTTCTAATAAATCCGATACTCTAATGTTAGGAATACTATATCTTATTTGTATACCTAAGTAATTGTTATCTGGATCAGTGTTACCAAAAAAAATGTCTTCAATTCTTATTGCTGGGATATAAATGTTAGTTTGTTCTCTAATTTTGGTTTCTATTTGGGCCTGGGTATCTAATCCAAAATTCTCAAACAGATACCTCTTAAGACCGACACCAAATGAAGGATCCATAACCCGTTCACCGGGATTGGTTAATATAAGCATTTTTAAATTTTGTTGAAAAAGCTTCTTGATGTTTGTGATCATATTGAAACCTGTTCCGGAATTTAATTGTAAAGGAAGTGCTACAGCAAGTGAACTCATTTTATGTTTACCTCATTATAAATATGATCAATCATTGTTTTCACACAGTTCTCCATTCTCATTAAATGGATTTGTGCGAAGCATTCTTCTTTTCCACCACGGCAAAAGGTGCGCACCAGAAGCAGATTGAAATTTTTGCTTAAATTCTTTAGTAATAATCACCCCAGGAGTATCTCCTGGGCCACCAAAGCTTCCATCCTCATCACCCGGTGACCAGGTGCGGGAATTATAATAGTTTTTAAACATCCTCTTTATCCTGGTCTTTGAGCTTCTTAGCAATACTTGATCCCAATCATCCCATTCTAATACAAACGGTGTTGGCAAACCAGGATCTCGATCAACTTTGTGGGCCCAACCGTCTGTTAAATGGCCGGGCGGCGTGTCGTCGCCGTCGCGAAGCCAGCCATATGTGTAACTTTCGTCTTCAAAGAATGTTAACGACATTCCTGGTTTTTCCTCCACATCCGAAGAGCTTACATTACCAACAGGCACAACCTTTTCACCGATTGAAGGCAAAAATGCTTCACTATTGTATATGGCTATTGTAGAGGTAAGCTTACTCAATGGAAAAATATAATGTGCTATCAGTTTAAATTTCTCATCTTCTTTAAGCAAATTAATCAAACATAGTAATAATTTACTATCTCCTTCAAATGGATCAACTTGATTAATCTTTAAATCTAAAGAATCTACTTCAACCTCTGTAATCATATAGGGGGCGTCATTAATAATCACAGAGAATCGCAACCCATATCTTACACCCAATTCGCCAGTTAAACCAACCACTTGACCACTCGGATCTGTAACCAGTTCTAAAGTACCTGGGTAAATATCTGAAATATTTTGTTCGGCAGTGCCGGCATTCTGGATAGTCTCCACTGCGGTACTGGGATCCTCGGGGGCGCCACCGTTGATTCGGATATATTTTTCAATGATAAAAGGACGCTTAATGGTTGCGGTTGAATCTATAGTGGCTGGGTATGCCTCGACGTCTCCGATCTCCACTTTAATTTTATTAGCAAAAGGAGTTAAAATATTATGCTCTGCGTCGGAATGAAATTCGCCCGCCATATATAAAAGACCTCCATCCTCTTCATCTGTTACAACATGATAATATCCAACATATTCGCTTCCATCTGATAGTGCGAAGGCGCCTCCGTTTGTATAATGTTCGTCTCCCTCTGTTTCAATGTCGACATATGTCTCCACTATTTCTTGACTTAGATTAAGATTTTGGCCGCCTTGAGACAATTCTTGAAGGAGATAATAATCTAAATCATAGATGTCGGGAGTCATACCAACAATTTCTAAATTTTTAACAAACTTTTCTCCCATGTGGCTCAGTTGTTCCATAACCAATTCTTTAAAAATTAGTTTGGCATCCTCTTCGGTTTCCTGAATGGCTTCATAATTCTGGGATTCACGATAATTCTTTAAACTTTCAAATGTTCCTGCGTCGCCGACGTCCCGGGCCACATTCAATTCTTCTTTATCCGGGTATTCATACTTCTCTTGTAAATCATTTAAACGATTTAAAGCCTCTATAACGCTTTCTGGTGGCTCGAAGATATCACCATTGTCCACTCTTCTCCCGTACAATTGTACTGCTTGCTCTAGGAAGGCTAACCAAAATTCTGTATCCTTAAATGGTCCCTGAAAAATAGCCACGGCCGGATCTTTAAAGCTAGCTTTCATATCTTCAACAATATACGACGCATAGCTTGTACTAAAAACATCCGGGAAGCGTGGGTGAAATTTGGTGAATGTACTCATTGATTTGATAAAGCTTGTGCTTACATAAATTCTAATTGCTGCAGCGACGAGACCCTCCAGGCCTGCGGCTGCAGCCCTGTCTAAAATTCTATTGTAAGGTACTTCTACAGCACATTCTTGATCATCCTGAAGGCGAGGATCCTCTGGGATGGTTGGATATGCGTCATTCATTTTCTTCTGGATATCTTCGAAATCAATTAAGTCGGTTCTATATGGCTTACAAGGACTTATCTCAGGAAACATAACATCTACAAATCCCAACCATCCTTTATTTTGGAGTGGTTTAATATAAACAGGAGGATTTACGTATGAGCCGCCGTATGTAAGCGGATCTAAATAGAAAATTCTATTTTCTTCAGTTCGGAGGCCTTGTTCAATCTCATGTTGCATCCAACTTATTCCCATGATCTGATCTTTAGGCAATATTGGTCTCTGACCGGTCTTAAAAATAAGTCTCAACGGATCGGTCAGTGGCACGTCAATTCTTACATCATAGTAATCGTGGCCCGCGGAGTAGGGCTCCGCGAAACCATCCTCGGTGCTTAAATCATTTGCAATCACATATTTAGCATCATCATATGATAAATCATCAAAAACAGCACCATATTCAAATGAATCAGAATTGTTAGCAACTTCTTCAATAAAAGTTGTTAATAAGCTTTCCATAATTGTATCATAAGAGCTTTGAAGTTCAATATCATTAATTGTTGTTCCTCCTTGCTCTATCATTTCTTTTAATAAAACGATCTGTGGAAGATAATTTTGTTTGGTACGAAATGTTTGTACAAACTTTGGATAATTATCAAAATTTATATCATCTAAAGTATTATCTATCGATAAAAACTCATATTTCACGTCGCTAATTGGAATAGCATCATCAATCTTGTTTTTGGGTATGAACGATTCCTGTATGGTTACACCAACGTTAAATGGTTCTCTCATAACTGGTACCAACGATGCCAAATTAGTGTTGAGGTTCGCGGCACTATTTGGGGTTTCTGTAATTTTAATGCGGCTCGTATCTCGAGGCAGCGAAGTAAACTCGGGACTAAATGCTACTCCTTCTAATATATGGGTATGATCATTGGCCACTTGAATTATACCATCTCTAATTGAATGAGAGTGGCCTTCCTCGCCCGGTGCGCCATTATAAGAGGTTCCCCCGTTGTTGTCAAGATCAACAGTATAGGTGTGCGCGTGGTCATCACTAATCGATGTGACTGCCCATGGTTGTGCGGGTTGCGAACCTAAATTGCGCGAACGACTAATGGTTCCATCATCAGAAACTAGTTCAGATAAATAAAATTCTAAGTTAAATGCACTTGAATAAGCTTCGCCCTCGATAGCAAGTTCGGCGTGAAGACCTTTGCAATTATCTTTAAATTCTAATGTAAAATCGGGCTTTTGTTTGCGCGCGTGTTCAACAAATGTAATCGTATCGCCTGTAATCGTGAACGATGTGTTATATCCCAATGTTTGTTCATCTAATTTTAATGGATTTATTCCCCCTATAAAAGGTTCAATACCGGCTTCTTTGAGTGTCTTTGGTGGATCCGAACGTGCGTCGGGCAGAAATTCATTATTTGAAGTAAATGTTGAGGTTTCACCCCCGATGATGCCGTCACTCATCTGGTCTTGTAGCCACTCTGCAATCTTTGTTGGGAATGCTCCTTTTTGTCGCTTAAGCAGCGGGGGGTCTGGGAACAGGGCGTCCCCAATATTTGACAAACTAAGAGTGCCCGGGGACTCTTCGAGGTCATCTAAAGCTCCTTGTTGCATATAAAAATCAACATATGCCCTTCTGTTAAATGATTTTCTAAAGTGCGCAGTGAGGGGTTTCCCCATCGTATCTGATAAGACCATATTTATGAAACCCCACTTTTTCTTAAATGGTCCGTTGCCAATCATATCGTAAGTAAAATCAATTTTCAATTGTTCTAACATATTGTTAAGAACAACAGATGCAACCACAATCGTTTCATCTGGCTCATATGGCAATATGCCATTTTCGCAGCCGGGTTCTGACACTAAAGGAGGCAACGAAGGTATCCCTCCTTGAGCAATATCACTTAAATCTTTCAAATCATTAACATCTGGGGTGCACAATTGTTGAATTTGTTCTGGTGTGGCACGATTGCCTAAAAGCTCCCCTCTTAGTTCACAAAACTGTTCTATCTGTTCTGGTGTCGCAACAGCACATAAACTAGCTGCTTGTGGCAACTCATCCGGATAAGACTCTAAAACATTTTTCATTTGTTCTTTAAAATCTGCCGGCATAATGTTGCCCATATTGCAGAAAAAACTCTTTATAGCTTCTTCATTTTTTAGGGCTGCAGCGAGGCTTGGGTATTCATGCTGAATTATTTGTCTAACTATTGATAAAAATTCTTGAGAAGGATCGCACAAAAATGCATCATATAATTCTTCTGTTGTGACTGCGCTGGAAATATCACCAGCAAAATTCAATACCTGTTCTGTATCAGCCAAGGCGGCGCTTCCCAAGCCCATAGTAGAAAGCATATCCACAACAGTGTCATCTATTTTCTCTTGATCAACATCATCACCACAAATAGAATCTCTAATAGCATCCGCAATTTTAGTACGCGAACCATCTGCCAATGACGCTAGCGCGGCGCCGCTGGCACCCAAAGCATTACAAGCGGCGCTGCCCATCACTTCACAAATTTTCATCATAATCGTCACTATAATGGCATATATCGCCTTTTGAATAACCCATCTTGCTGTATCAAAATACAACTTCTTCATAAAATCTTTAGACTCTGGGAGCCCTTCGAAGGGATTTACAAATTTTGGAAATGTAATATTAAAAGTATTTGCACAATATGGGAATTCTCTATCTTTAATGAAATCTAAAGCCGATGGATTTAATATAGGAGGCACCGGACAATCCAAAGTGGCAATAACATATGCAACTATTTGTGCACCCGGCAATTTATTTAAATAATCTAATAATTCAAGATAATTATCTGAAAATAATTCCAAATATGCCTGAATCCAAGCCTCCATCAAAACATTATTACTAGCTCTATTTGTGTCCGATAATGTGGGCCCATCAAATTGTTTTGCCAATGTTCGTCTAGAAGTATCAGTGCTCGAAAGATTGTCGGCCTCAGGATCCCCCCACATAAAGTTAGTTTTCATGCCACCAGTTTGAAAAGATGCCCATGTTTCTTTCTGTGCTTCGACTAACTCTTCGTCTTCCCAAAGTTTTTCAAGACCCAGCTTTCCTTCTAATGCATCCGATGTTTGTTGAAGTGTGGAGCCTGCTTTAAATATGTCTCCACTTTCAAGCTTTCTTTTAGCAAGAGCTTCTAATTCTATTTGTTTTTCTATAGGTAAGCCAACAAATAACTTATCAAAGTTTTCTAAACTGGAAGCACGAAGAGCGCTTTCTATCACAGTTGCCATGGCTTGCTCAAAAGACAAACCTCCAAACAAACACTGAATAGCACTCATGAGCAACTCTGACATTCCGCAGAATTTAATATCGTTGAGAAGTTGCTTCCATATCGCATCTGCGTCGGACAAGGCGCCGGCGTAATCAAATTGAGAACACAACGCTGTTAAACTTTGATCATCCGCGCACAAAGTTTCATACGCTTGTTGTGTGGCCATCTGTCTTAATGGTCTGGCGACCTTCCCAGTGGCCAAATAGTCTTGACTAGGAGATTTTGGCCGTGGAGCATCGGGATCCCAAATTATTCCGAGTTCTGCCCAATGTTCTAATATTTCATCTGGTGCTTCGGAACATAAATTTTTGTGGAACTGATAGTTGATAGCGTCTCCAATACTAAAGACTTCATCTAATATATCTTCTCCCAATTGCTTTCCTTCTTGAATCAATGCGTCCGCAATACAACTGCCCACAGAATCTTCTGGATCTGTATTAGCGTAGCCCTTGTTAATCGTTGAATAAACAGTAGGGTATGTGTGTTTTGTGATAAATTCTAGCCATGGCATTGGCTCTCTGGCGGTTAAATCCGTTATCATATCATCCAAATGTGCCAAATAAGCCATAGCCGTTGAATCGCTCCAAGCTGATTCTTTTTTAAGAGGATTGAGCCTTTCATCAAAAATTACAGGGGTCTGGCTACATCCTTCCGTATAAATGGTCAGTTTTGTGAGTTCGTATTCCTCAGAAAAATTAAAGATCACTTTATTGACTTTATCTTTCATGATGTTACCAAATCCGACTCCGCTAATGTTATATCCTTTTGAATTCAAAAAATCATCCAATTGAGGAAGTACTTTTGCCATTATAGAATTATTAACAATTCCCGAATCACCATAATCGTCAAGAGCAAAAATTACTCCCGCTTGAGGACCGTTTTGATAATAAAGATTGCTGCCATCCATTTTAGTCAAAATTTTATTATACCATCCGTACATTTTGAGTGCTTTTCTAACATGAATTAATTTTGTCTTTAAATCATCGATTGTATATGTAACCTCAATAGGGCCAGTTTCAGCATCTTCATCTTCTATTTCTGGCTGTGCTTCATTAAAATTATTAAGCACCTCGTATGGCAATGAATATAATAACCGTAGACGCGAGTGGGTGCGCGGTTCTAGGAAATAATCTGTTGTAATATCCCAAATGATTGCCTCTCTAGCAACCACTTTTGAGGCTTCCGAATCGTCTTTATTATAACCTTCTAAAAACGCGACTACGGCCTCCTCTAAATGCTCTTCAAACCTTTCATTTAATGAGCCGTCCGCAATTTCTTCCGTTAAATTAGGATCTTCTAACAATTTTTCTTCAATCGTAGTGGTATAACTTGTTTCAACGGAAACTTGATAATGACATATTTTTTCGTTCAAGAACGGTAAAAGGCTTTTTCTTGTTTTCCAGTTAGGAACAATAGCCGTCGCGCTAGGAATACATACACTATCCTCACAAGGAACTTCTGCAACTTCTATTATTTCGTCACATATGTCAATAAGATAATTGCCATTCTTGTCTTGGTGTTTTAAAAATTTTGATTCTGCCATTTAAAAACCTTCTTGTGATTAAGTCGCACTTACATTTGTGCTACAAATATATTTATAATTTCCGTTCGTAAGATAATTCATTTCCCAAGCCATTATGTTGGTACGAGCGTGCCAAAGACTATTTACAACATTACTCATTGTATAGGTGGTAGATGCACCAATGGCTGTCGGAACCCATGACCGAAGCGGATCAACTCCTATAGCAGCATCCTTTGGAAGATCTATCATGGCAAGTGCAAATAAAGCAGACCATATATGTCCTATATTGTAAACCAATTCTTTCAAGGCATCTCTTGTATTATCGCCTAAAAGTATTGGTTGTAGTGTTTCTATTATTTCTATCATGTCTTTTTGGGCTGGGTCTCGGCGCCCAGCGAGGCGCCTCCCTTGGGAGCCGCCACTAGAGATAAACGATAGAGGTCTGGCTATGCGCCTAGGCTCTGTAGAATTACCGGCAATTAATTCAATCTTGCCGCCGCCGGTAAGGAGAGCACCACCCAAAGAGTTTGGCTCTTTGCCGTTCGGAAAACCTTTAAAGCCGCGGCCGCCGCCTGTTACTATTTTAACGCCCTCGCGTCCAATTATTCTAACGCCGTCCGCTTTTATTCCAATCCCAGATCTGTTAGTTCGGTCCTTGTGGCCTTCGCTTAAACCAAAATTCTTGTCTATATCAGTCAATTGGCTAATATAGATTCTAGCAGCGTCCGCGGCAAAGTTCCTGTCTACTATGGAAGCTGCCGGGAGTCTATCGCTAACCGATGACATTATCCCAACTACTAAATCGATACAAGCTGCACCTTGAGCGCCCAAAGCTCCCTTGCCGGAAGTAATACCAGCTGGCTGATCGGTACCCAATACGATATAGGCGCCCTCGTTCTCGATTGTTTTCTCGTTAGGGGCTTTGTTGCGGCTTATTTTTTGGCGTGCGCCGCGGCCGTGGAGAAGGCCAGTGCCAGAGGGTACTTTATTAATAGAGCCTTCCTTAAGGCGTTCGGCTACTATTTTATTGCTTTCGGGGTCAAGTGTGTTTTCCGGATCCCATAACTTTTTTGTGCATTTTGCTTTCGTCATAAAATATTATCCTCCACTATCCGCTATATGGGGTTGCGGCTGCAGCCCCATATCCACTATTCGGGAGGTCCAGTTGATTCAATGGTACTCCCGGTGAGGCCGTGGCCACAGACCTCAAACCATTGATACATGATTGTGGTGATCCGCAACCCAAAGCAGTTTGGCCATTGAAATGGACTTGGTCGGATTCTCCAGACCAGTCAAGACCATTAGCTATAGCAATATTGGCAAGTGGTGGCCACCAGTCGGTTGGTGATGTCGACTGAAGTTTATAACTGCCGCCGCAAGCCTGCGAGGCGCATGTAGCATTAATGTCAATAGCCCAGCCATATTCATGAAAACTTTGCCCTGGCTTTGCCGCGGGGATCCCAGTCTTGCCGCGTGCAACGTAGGCATCCCAAAGCCTTTTCTGTTCATCGTATGTGCGAAAACCTGAGGTTATCTCGACTATGAAGCCTGCCTTGTGCGCATTGAGCATAAAAGCTTTAACAAGTGGTTGAAAGTCCATATGCAATTTTTTAATTTTAGCTTCTTGTTTCTTCGCATTAGCGCAATAGTTTAGGAAAACATCGGTATACCCGGCGGTGATACCCTCAGCCGGGCAACCGTCTGTGTTTGTAGTATCGTAGTCGTCGGCGGCGTCGACGATGTCTTTTGGAATCGTGATATTTGAAGTACCACCACCATCGGGAGCATTCCTGCCATAAGTAGCGCTTCCTGCGTTGTTGTTAAAAGCATCACGAGATCTAAAACAACCCTCTATAACTCCAGCAGGTGCCGGTACGCCGGCCTCAAGGATTCCTATATAAGAGCCGTACTGTAAATCATAGCTTTCTCCGAGTGCACTCTTTCGTAGTTCTACTTTTACAATATCGCCTTCTCCCGGTATAGCCACAGAAGGCGATATGGAAACAAAGTCAGTATGTTGAGCTATAAGTCTTTTAACTGTGCATCCGATATTATCGCCAGAAGTAAATGCCTCATTACACGGATCATTCAAAAATGAATGTAATTTTTCAATCCTTCCTTTAAAAATCACCGCTGCATTTGCCATGGGGTTACCTCGAGAGCCAGCCCCAAGAACAGCACGCATTTTAGCGGCATTCAAAGGTATAGGGGTGTTCAAGACCTTGGCATAAAAAAAAGGGCCGCCGTCATCGCCGTAATCCATCCCTTGTTGAATTGCATTATCAAATGCTTCCTCAGCTTGCGTGGGATCAGTAAAAGAACTTAAATTATAAAAATTTCTATGTGCCATTCTTATTATCCCCTTGAATTATATCAAACAATTCGTTCTTATCTTCTTCAGTTAAACCTACATTTTGAGTTTGTCCCTTTTGTCTTAGAGAGATTAATTTGACCAATTGCTCATTTGATCTTTGCAAAGACTCTACATGCTTAGCTGCTACGGGACTTAGATATTTATTTTGTTCGGGCTCCTTTACTATTTGGTTGGCGACTTCATTTAAAAATTCACGAGCGAGATTTCTATCATTACGAATATTATCAAGAGCTTCATTAATCAAACTTTCTAAATCTTTAGCGCTCATACCTTTCCGGTGTCCCAGTCTTGTTTAAAGTTATAATACCTTTTCCTAAATTTCTTTAATGAATTAACAATTTGTTTAGTATTTAAACCAGTAATCTCACGAAGATATAAATAAATAGCCTTCTTGTTGAAAATATCTATATCCTCTTTTGATTCGAAAAGAATCTCAATTGCTTTATATACTTTCAAATCGTTCTCCTTCATTTGAGTAACATCCCACGACTTAAGTTCTGTATAGAAGGCTTTCCAAAATTCTTCTTCTTCTCTATGTGTTAAATATGACTCATCGGTAGAAAGAAATTCTTCTTCGTAACTTTTGGGAATATTATTTAAATCTATCTCTCGTTGGTTTTGTTTTTGTTGTTTCTTGACCTTATGAATAAACCAATTCTTAGTAATCACAGAAAAATAAGAAAAGGCCGCGCTCCCTCGGCTAGGATCATACTTGTCTAATATTGTCATTAACCATATTTTGCATTCATCACGCAAAGAATCAATATTTGGCAAAGTAGTAAATTTATAAGTAAAAACTATTTTGTCAACCATCTCGTTAAATGCTGGCCCAATATACTCAACATACAAATCTGTTCTTTCCCTCGCACATTGTGTTTTGGCATATTTAATAATAGCGTCTTCGTGTTTTTGAGTAAAGTAATAATTTTTTTTACGGGCCTTCGGCAGCTTCTGCGTCTTCTGTGGTGTCATCAAGTGAGTCTCCTTCGGGTGGTATGTCTTCAGCTTCAGTTAAAGAATAGATATATTCAAATGTCTCTAATTGTTCATTAAACGACACTGCATGCTCAAGAAGATGCGATAGTGTTTCATCACCATAAAACATTTCCAATTCGTATACAGATTTTGCATGATTCGCAAAAGAATTAATCATTTGTTGAAGATCGCCAAGCTCTTCGGATATCGATAATAAGCGCACAATAGCCCCTCTAACGTAAATTATTAAACCCATGTTTAAAAATACAGAAAACAGCAATACGCCACTTAATATTATTTCAAGACGAGTCATTAGCTTTCCTCTTTGCCTCTTTTTTTTGTTGTGCCAAAATCTTTCTATTCTCTTCGATATATTCTTTTGTTAAATCGCCAATCTTTTTTGTGAAAATATTATCAATTTCTTTTTTGATAGTAATGGGTATTGATAATAGTTTTTGCATGGTTCCTTTTTGTTCACACTTTTCACAATCAGAAAAAGTCTCTTCAAATCCATGAAAAACTATTACTAAATCGCCACAGCTGTTACATTCGTATCTATAACGGGGCACTATTTGCCATCAACTGCCGCATCCCCAGGTGTTTGTACTATATTAGTATGTACGGTTGGTGGATTTTTAACCACCAACCCATCTTCACACTCTTCAAGTTCAAATCCCTGAAAAACAGGAACAATATCCGTTTGATGCATTAATGATTCCTGAAGAGCCAACATAATGGCTCCGATTGCTTGATTAGATAAATTCATCTTATTCTCCTTTGTATTTACCATTTAAAATTAGTTTTATAGTATTCAACTATATGTTTGATCTCTCGATCAAAGCTTTTTTGTGGTCTCCACCCCAAAGACCGCAATTTATTATCATTGAGGGCATATCTTACATCTTGCCCTTCGCGTATAAAAGACAGATCCAAGTACTCACTCAAATTTCTTTTCTCGCCGAAATAACATTCAATTACTTTACTGACGGTATCGATGTTCTTTTGTTCAAAGCCGCCGGCGACATTATAGATCCCCTCTCGGATTCCCGCTTCTATTAAAGTTACAACGGCGGCTGCAGTATCATCCGAATGAAGCCAATTTCTTATTGGTTCCCCTTTGTCATGAAGTTTGATCTTTTTGCCTCTCATGAGTTGTTTAACGACAAGTGGAATAAGTTTTTCTGGATATTGTCCTATTCCGTAATTATTCGTTGGTCTTAAAATAAGATATTTTAAGTCATAAGTTCTTGCCCAAGCCACCACTAACATATCCGCTGCAGCTTTTGAAGCAGAATACGGATTGCTTGGCTTTAAGATATCAGATTCAATATGGGCGCCTGTTGTAATATCCCCATATACTTCGTCAGTACTGAAGTGGAAAAACACTGGCCTATCACTAACGTTTGCTTGCTTTTGGCGTATTAGATCTAAGAGGTTCTTAACTCCCATTACATTAGATGTCATAAAATCTGCGCTATCGATAATACTATTTCCAACGTGAGACTCTGCAGCCACATTGATGACATAATCACAATCGGGTAAGTATTTAAGCGTGGTGATATCCTTCTCAACAAATGTAAAATTATGACTCGCATGAAAGTCGGCTAAAAATTCCATATTAGCTGCGTATGTACAACAATCAATTCCATAAACCTTCCAGCCTTTATTAAGGCACTGTCGCGTCACATGCGAACCTATAAGCCCCAAACATCCCGTGATAACAACTAGCTTCATTGCTTATCCTCTGGTGTATATGCTATTAGAGCTTCCTCGTCCGGCGCGTCCGATTTAGTAACTCTTTCAATAACGTAATCACTATTAATTGTGTGCAAAAAAGCATCCAATTTTTCATTTTGATCCGGGGAAAATTTCTCAAAACTTTTCACATCATCAATCATAATTGTATGATCTTTTATCCCATGATTCTTAATTATTTGTAATTCTTTATAAATGGGAAAATCACCATTAGCTTCGGAAACTCCTGTTCCATCTCCAGAATAGTGGGCATCCAACCAAAAGGTAGACTTAACAATAGTTCTTTGCAAAACTTTTGGCAATACTTCACAACTATCGCCAAGATATAAGCTAATTCGTATTTTGTCTCCAAAAATTACACTATAAAAATCATTACACCTATAGGTTTCGATTTCAAAATTATACGCATTGTGATAAGCAAGAAGATCCAGCATGCAACTCGTGTATCCAAATAATTCGTTTTTAATCTCTATTGAATGTATATCAACACAACCCACTGCAATAGCCGATAGAACTCCGTGACCATAAAAGGTTCCTGTTTCAATAAAAGAAGCATTCCTATTTTTTTTAAAAAAAGAATGTTTTTCAAATTCTTTATGATTAAAAATTGGTGCCGCGTCGCGGTCAAATGGTAGTGGCGGCCGTGTGACCACGATACCGGGTCTTATAATGTATTCTGGAAGCTCTAATGTGGGTCCTTGTTTCATATCAATCGCCCTTCATGATTCTATGAGAATCATTATCAAAATGTTGTGTTGAAAACTCAAACAACTCTGAATCTTCTATAGCTATCATCTGATGACGGAGGCCTCGATAAACATGAAAGTTATCACCGGGGTTGAGAATTGTTTGTTCTGCTTTGTCGATGTCATCTTCATCCGAATGTTTGACAATCATTACACCTGACTGAAGATAAAATACTTCGTCTTTTAAAACATGATAATGCCACGAACATCTCTTACCTCTTTCAAAAAATAAAAGCTTTCCACAATATTCTTCGTTATTTACAATCCACCGCTCCCATCCCCATCCTTTAGGGACATATTTTATCGGCAAAGAAGTCTTCATCGTTTATTCCTTTATCATCAATGTAATAATCTCCAGACGGCTTACCCATAATCAGTTGGTGATAAAAAACACCCCATTTTTTAAGCTGTCTTTCTGTAAGAAAGAAGAACTCGTGGTGGCTTCTCCACGCATTTCCATGGAATCTGCCCATTCCTCTTGCAGTGTGAAGTATTATGGTGTTGCCATCTTTAAATAATTTGTTAATCTTTTCTATCCTTTTTTTGATTGGTTTGGCGTTTTTGTAATCACCATCCACGGAGGTGCACAAGGTGCCATCGATGTCAACAACATAAGTCATTTATTGTTTTTCAACACATTTGTTGTCGAATATCCATCTATTCTATCAAAGAATTTTATTTCTGTGCAATGTTCTTTGCCTACCACTTCCTTACCTTTCCAATCTGAACCAACTACCAGTATATTTGGTTCTATAGCCTTTATCGTCTGGCGAAGCGCTTTGCGCGAATCAAATACCACTACCGAATCAATATACTTGATACACTCTAAAGCAAACTTTCTGTCTGAAACATTATTAAATGGGCGGCAAAATCCTTTATCTCTTTTAACTTTCGCATCAGAATCGATTCCAACGATTAGATAATCTCCTAATGATTTTGCATAACGCAACATCTCAAAATGCCCACGATGTAAGACATCAAAGCAGCCGTTTGTCCAAACTTTTACCATTCAAGTTTTCCCGTTAAAGTGTCCCACATCATTTTCCAATCACACGCTTTCGCCTTAAGTGGGTTGTTCCAGGCTGCAGGCTTGTTTTTTTCAAACAAAAAATGACCCCCCCAAGCAAAAGGATATACAATAAGTGGCGCCAATAAAAGCAGCAGCCATGCCCCAAAATAAACTACAGCACCAATATAAACCAATGTAGCTATATTGCCAAGTACATGTAAGCGTCGACACCACTTATTTTGATGCAGTGTCAAATAATATTGATAATATTCGTTAAATGTCATTTGTTCTCTTTTGAAAATAATTCATAATCTGGCCTTTGTTCAAATTTTTCGATAACAGAAGCATATGTTTGCAGTAATTGCTCCTTGTTGGGGTGTTTTTTCCAGTCTGTTTTTCGAGATCGATAAGGATGCAAATTGAGATGGTTTTCTTCTACTGAATTTCCTATGAACTTTTCTATTATATCTTGGCACTCGTATAATTTTTCATATTTAACACATAAGATATCAAAATCATTTTGGCGCCACCATTTATCAAGATGTCTTTCTAAATTCAATACGTCCTTAAAAAGATAATTATCATTAAAATCTTCATCTATATCACACTCAAGAAACTCAACATAGTGAGGAAGTCCCTGCATCCAAGTCGTATAGTCGCTGTTTATTTTTTCACAAAATGACAATACAATATTTAACGGATGAGAATATAAATAAATTATTTTATCACTTTCTTCTATTTCCCACATATGACCACCGTGGCACGAACCTTTTATACAACTTTTACTTCTCCATTTAATAGGAAAAGAGTGAGATTTCATTGTGGTAAGGTAAGAACTTTTACGTACACTGTCACATAATAAACTAGAACCGCTATTTCCGGGACTAACTACCCAAACGGTAGAAGATCTTGGATTATCAAAATCAACAGGTTTTGTCACAAAAGTATTACTATTCCCCAAAGGCTCAACTATTCGAATTTTTGGATCTCTCGCAAGCTTACGCTTTATATTAAATATATCTAATGAAGAACGCTCGATCCATCGCGGACGTCCTGGGTTTTCTGTCATTGTATTGTATTAACTCCCTTTTGCTGGACCACTCGAGTTGCGCATTCGTTTGCAAATACAATAGAATCATAAATATTTCTATTTTTAACAAAATTAAATGTCAAAGCGGCAAGAAATGTATCACCTGCGCCGGCGAGATCTTTAACCTCTACCTTTTGCACACGAAAAATCTTATCTTGATACCGGCATCCCTTAGAAGAAGCTGTGACTATTAATTTGTCTGTTATCCATTTTTCATTCTCAATTAGATGTTTGGTTTTATTGTATTCATCTTCGTTAATTTTTATGAAACTAACATTTTTCACCCACTCTCCTAATAATTTCTTAGTGTCCAAAAATACTAACTTATGATGTTTGGCAATGTGTTGAATATCTATTTCGGTTAAAAACCCTTTGTTGTAATCTGATACTATCACTGCATCATATTTATCAAAATCAATTAAATTTAGGTTATCGATTCTCTCTATTTTCTCTTCGCCCGAATCTATTCTCATAATCATATGATTTGTTTTTTCTTCGATGTAGCGCTTTTTGGTAATCTCATTTTGGTTAGTAACAATATCGCATGTCAATCCCAAAGACAACAAATTCTCGTAAACGTTGCCGGCCATGCCTTTGTTTCTTTTTCTATTTTTTTCAACAAAAACTGGCACAGGTGCTGCGGGAGCCAAGCGATTGCAATCTCCATAAATAAAAATATCCTCGCAACTGTCTCCTATAACAAGTAACTTCATTACTAACCTTTAATAATATCACAGATAAAATCGATATCTTCGTTTGTTAACTCCGGATAATTTGGGACAAAAAAACCACATGCATGGATTTTATTACTCATATCATCATTAAACTTGCCATACTTTTCAACCCAAAAAGGATGAATTCCAAGATTGCCGGCGCTAAATATTCTTGTTTCAATTTTATTTTTTACTAATCTATTGACAATTTCTTCACGATGTTTTTTGTTTTTCGCCAGAGCCCCAAATGAAATTGAAACCGGCTTATGATCACGCCAATTTTGAAAATTAACATATCCCTTTAGATTTTGAGCATATCGAACATGATTTTCATAGCGCCTTTGTGCTACCCATTCTGCTTTTTTTATCTGTCTGAGGCCAAGGAACGCTTGCAAATCAGTCGATCTGAGGTTGAATCCTGCAACAAAAAAGGTAAACGGTTTGTGAAAATCATCTATCCGATGGTGTTGAATTAATTTGTCGTATGTTTCTTGATCAAGGTCTTTACCCCAACCATGACTCCGATACATTAACATTAAGTCGTAAAGTTCTTTACTATCAGTATTAATCATGCCGCCCTCAATAGACGACAATTGGTGTCCAAAGTAAAATGAAAAGCTAGACATGTCGCCCATAGCACCAACCATAGTGCCATCAGAATATTCTGCTCCTAATGCTGCGCAGGAGTCTTCTAAAAGTATGAATCCATATTTTTTTTGTATTTCCAAGATCCTTTCTTTATAGTGAGGTACACCCAGCACTTGAACGAAGATTACGGCGCCAGGCGCATCATTTTCACATAATTTTTCAAGCTGATCCAGATCCATTCCAAAAGTTTCTTTATCTGCCCCAACCATAACAGGTTCTAAACCAAATTGCATCGCAGGAGCAATTGTAGTTACCCAACCAACGGATGGAACTACAATCCTTTTATTCTTCATTTTACCAGATGCATATGCAGCATAAGTCATGAGGAGATTGGCTGATGAGCCTGAATTACAAAATACAGAATATTTTGTGCCTATATATTCTGCCCATTCTTTTTCAAATTGTAATGTTATTTCCCCCTTGGTTAATCTTGGATATGTCTTTAGCCACTCACACAAAGCGTCAATATCGTTGTTGTCAATTGTCTCCATTGCTAAAGGAAACTTAATTTCAACAGATCGTTCTTTTTTGAAAGTCATTAATTTATTTTTCTTCTTTTTTGTCTTCATATATAATGGAGCCGGGCTCCATGGGCATAGCCACAATGTCTTCTGAGGGGGTACCCCATCCTAGAGGTATTAAATAATTATGTGTATTATCAAGAACATGCATAGCCTCAAAAGGAATAATTTTATCTCTAAACTCAGCAGATGATGCCTCGCCAGATATAAAGTTTGCATAATCATCTTGTTCAACAATCCCAAGCGAGCCTCGAACAAAATGATATCCAACGAAAGTATACCAGGCATCAGAAAATGTATTAATATTAATATTAAAAGTGTTCCAAACGGCTGTATGAACTCCGGGATGACCCTGACCGCTAACGGCATCTTTACTTCTATCTTCGGGAGAGTAGGTAAAGAGTTTAATAAGATACTCATAAAAGCTCTTTACATTATCCATATCATCGCCACCTATTATACCCCCTTTTTTAACCTTGGGTAAATAAGCTTCTATATCTCTTTTGCATTCTTGATACGTATGTCCAGCATCTATAAAACACAAGTCTAGGGACGCGTCCGGTATTTGTTTCGCCATTTCAACACTATCTCCCTTCAATATGATCACGTTGGAGTGTGCATCATGGGCATCGATGATATCTAAAACTTTTTGATAAACATCTTCATAAATATTGTCATTATAAGACATATCCAGACCCTCTTCTACGAAGGTACTACCCTTCCACCAATCAATTAGATATAATTTTCCGTCTAGACTTTTTATTGTTTCAATGTAAATATCTAAAGAGTTGCCTTCCCAAACGCCTACCTCTGCAACAACCATTTTTGGTTTTGCAAAAGTAGCAACAAGATGAGGAAGTATAGTTGCGGTAATGCGTTTGCCGGACTTAACTAGTTTCCCATCTTTATCGGTATAATTAACACTATAATCCATATTTAACTCTTATTAAAAATACTTGGCATTGGAGGATTTTTTGAAATTTCTAGTGGAGCTATTTCCATATTAGAATAAAATTCTTCTCTTGGAAGGTAGGGATACATATCTTCAATGGGAGTCTCCCATCCAACAATCTTTGGTTCATACGTGTGATATTCATGACAATTTACATCACAAATAACAGAGGAATCGTGATCTAAAAATTCACGAATCTGACGTCTTACCTTGTCATAGCTTGTACCATCATCGATAACCATGGTATCAATACCATATGCTTTCGCAATCTTAATGAAATCCGGAGGGTTATAGCCTTTGGGGCCACAAGCTTCGCTTCGACCTTCGAAATTAACCTCCTGAAAGGCTTTGGTGATACCATAAATATGATTGTTCAAAATAATAGTCTTTAGCTTTACACCATAATTCAATACTGTTTGAATTTCTTGTATGTTCATATTCATTCCGCCGTCGCCGATCACACATACAACGTTCTGAGTTTCATTAGCTACGAAAGCGGCCCCCATGGCGCCAGCAAAAGAAAACCCCATTGGAGAATTTCCGTTATTGGTAAAATAGTGTTGCCCGGTTTTTGTTTCGAAAGAGTGGTTAATTGCGACAATGTTTCCGCCACAGTCGCCGGCTAAGATATCATTCGGTCCCATCTCCTCTGATAGAATTCTTAAAAATGCATACGGATGAATATACTGTGAGGCTTCATACATATCCTCTGTAACAGGGTCATACTTAACTTTCCAGACCGCTACTTTATTAAGCCAGCTACTGTAATCCGGAATAGGAGTAACACAACTTTCTATTCTCTCAATCATGAGTTTGATAAATAACTTAGCGTCTGAGAAGATACACTCATCAAATGGTAATTGTTGTAGCTTTCTTTGCATTGCGGCTGCATCAACATCAACCATAAATTTCTTGGCTCCGCGGGCGAACAAATGTGGCTCGCCACCTGTAATTCTTCCAGATATACGACTACCAATTGCCAATAAAAGGTCAGAATTTTGAATCCCAAAGTTACGGCCGGCACCCCCATAAGTACCGATGCGGCCGCCGTAATATTCAAAATCAGAGGCTATTATATCTAAAGCATTCCAAGTTGGAAAACAAGGGATTTTTAATAGGCGCGCCAGTTTAAGTATATCCTCTTCTGCGTTGGCTAGGCGTACGCCGCCGCCTATCATTAAACAGGGGCGCTCGGCTTTATAAAGGTCTATCAAAAAATCATCTATTTGCTGTTCAATTCTTTTGATGTTATAATGAACTTCGTGTAATTCTTCATCGAATCCTATTAATTCATTTGGGTTAATATCTTCTTTCTGCACATCAATTGGTATATCCAAAAAAACTGGGCCCGGTCGACCACTCTTGGCCAGGTAAATTGCCTTTTGTAATTCATATTTAATGCTTTTTGGATCATCAACGAGCTTGGCATATTTTGTCAAAGGCTTCACAACACTTATAATATCTGTTTCTTGAAAGCCAATCTGACGAATTGTTTCCTCTGGCCGCATGTACTTCGTTTTAATCTGTCCAGTGATAAATAAACACGGTACGGAATCATAAAAACAGTTGCCAACAGAGGTTACAAAATTCATGCCGCCCGGGCCGCTTGTAGCAATTGCCACGCCAATGTTTTTTGATACTTTGGCATACCCCTCCGCGGCGAAGCCGGCGCCCTGTTCATGCATTGTGGCCACATATCTGATGTCATCGTTTCTCGTGAATGCATCAATGAGACTTCCATTTGCCGCCCCATAAACAACAAACACCTCTTTCACGCCGATATCAGAAAGATAATTAATAATATAGTCAGCTAGTTTCATTTACTTTATTCTCAATGTAGTATCCACGGCTTCTTGAAAAGTTTTTTCCATTCTTCTCTTTCTTCCCTTGTCATAGTTTTTTTTTATACGGATCCTCTTTGAGGGTGACTGTTTTCGGTGTGGCACAATGGTTAGTCGGAAACCCCTGGTCAGTTTCATATTTCCACTTTGAATCCCCAAGAAGCTTCTCCAGTTCTTCTTCTCTAATTGCATAGAAATTTTCTTGTGCTGGAAAAACGCCTTCTCTAACTTCTTGTGCATATTGCCCCAAAGCGTCTTGCATAATTTGGCCCGCTTCACAGTATCTTTTAACAAATTTAGACTTAAATTCCCAAAATAATCCCATCAAGTCGTGAAAGATCACAAGCTGACCATCAACCATGTCGCCGGCTCCAATACCGTAGACTGGAATCTCTAATTCTTTGGCGATTAATGCAGCGGATTCCCTTGGCATGCCTTCTAAAAGCAAAAATGAACAGCCGGCCACCTGTAGTGTTAGTGCTTGTTGCAGGATAATTTCTGCCTGCTTGGCTGTCTTACCTTGTACACGATAGCCACCAAGCTTAGCACGGGTGTGGGGTGTTAGGCCCAAATGGCTCATCACCATAATTCCTGAGTCGGCAATTGCTTTAATTCTTTCGACTTGGGCGCCCTCAACTTTGACGCAATCCATACCGGCACATATAAAACGGCCAGCATTCTTAATCGCTTCTTCATTTGATATTTGATATGACATATATGGCATATCACCAATCAAGAAGGCATGCTGGCTTCCTCGTGATACTGCCTCGCAATGTAACACCATATCATCCATAGTAACCGGAATGGTTGTTTTATACCCGAGAGTAGTCATTCCAAGCGAATCTCCAACTAATATTGCGTCCACGCCGGCGCCATCTGCGATGCGTGATTGTGGATAATCATATGCTGTAACTAATACGGTTTTATTTCCTTCCCTCTTTTGTCTTCTTAATTTTAAAATTGTAACCTTGTTTTTGTTGTCCGCTGCCATTATATTTTCATTCTCCTAATAATTTTCTTTTTAATTTAATTTTTGTTGTAGCTTCTACATCTTCACGAGATGCTTTCCCAAATTTTGTTTCTAACAAATTCAAATATTTTGAACTAGTGTGATACTGCATCCACGCACTATCTCTAAAAGCCAAAATTTCCCTCGAAGTTAAGCCTACATTAGACAAGTTCAATGTGTCATAGGAATGTTGGCTATATCCAGAATAAGTTTCTGGTAATTTTATTCCTGTCTTTTTTGCTAAGGTGTATAAGGGGCTCCCGGGGTAGGCCATGGCGCTGTATAAATTTACCATTTCTGACATATTTTCCATTGCAAAATCTAATGTATCTTGCATACTTTCTTTTGTATCCATTGGGAGGCCAAAAATGTAGTTTGCCGCCACATTAATACCAGCCTCTCTCATATTATTCATAATATCAGTGATTCTTACTTCCTTGTAGCTGTTTTTGTGTATTTCTTGTCTCAATATTTGATTGGGATTTTCAATACCAAGCCCAAGCCAATTCACCCCAGCCTTCTTTAAGGTTTCTAAATATTCTTGCTTGCAGGTATCAATTCTAGAATATGCCCAAATATTAAATCCATAATCTCTTTCAATTAACATCTCACAAATTTTCATAAAATGTCGAGGGTTTAATACAAACAATTCATCAGCAATTTTAACATTTTTGACTCCCAACTTAGCAATTTCGTCAAATTGTTTTATGATGAACTCCGGCTCCCACCATCGGTGTATATTACTATCGGAACTTACGATATCAGCACCAGGATTTGTACGATTAATAATATTGATCATACAAAAAGAACATTTGTATGGACAACCTAAACTTGTATATAAAGCAGCGAAAGGCGTTTTTTCTGCATTATTTGGCCAAGAATGCCAGCCGGCTGTCCTATATTTACTAATTTCAGGTAAAAGATCCCAAGCCATTCCTGGTAAATCACGAGTCAGATCACTTTTTGTTACAATTCCTTCGGCTTGATTTAAAATAGGGTGGCCATTTTCATCCCTATATCCCAAACCATGTACTTTACTTAGATCATAATTACTGCTTTGTGTCGCGCTCAAAAATTTACTAATTGTATAAACGCCTTCATTTTGACAAATATAATCAATAGACGATTCCTTTTGTAAAACTTCATAAGGCAATGCCGCTATATGAGCGCCCACAAACATGATTGGAAGATTCGGGCTCGTTTTCTTTAATGTGTTAGCGCACTCTACGGCGCCTTGCATATTCTGAGTGGATGCACTAGGTTGTTGTCCATATACCACGTAACACACCACTCGAGGATCAATTTCGCCAATTAGAATTGCGGCGGCCGCATCTTCTAAGTGCTCCGCGTCACAGTCTAAAATATCTGCACCAAAACCACGAGCCCTGCAATGATTTGCCAAAAGGGCCGCCCAAATAGGCGGCTCAATGGCAGAATGATCTTTTGCTAAATCTTGATATATTTTTTTAGATGCGCTGGTGTGCACAAATAGAATATCTAGCCTTCTTGTTCCCAACTTATTTCCCAATCTTTAAAATCAGCAGCCAAACTTTCATTCTTCTACTTCTATCTTCCCATATGATATTTGATTACTAACCCTTTCATAAAAATAATAAATAATAAGCCCAGTTAAGTTCATAAACAATGCATTTAATAAAGCATCATCAGTTGTAG
>Ga0098033_1000274_pt1 | contig 25271 bp, 31 predicted proteins | sample 1_EtaG_FD_75049 | JGI IMG/M metagenome (GOLD analysis project Ga0098033, IMG submission 75049) | Marine viral communities from the Subarctic Pacific Ocean - 1_ETSP_OMZ_AT15124 metaG | ecosystem: Environmental > Aquatic > Marine > Oceanic | place: Pacific Ocean | collected 2015-01-07
TATTAGCTATGTTTATGGCTTTATTTAAATTTTTTCCAGCTGTCGATGTTGGCCCCGTGTCCCCTATGCTACTCATAACTTAACCCCTATAGCTTCTATTAATGTTTTTACGATCCATATTAATTACCATTTGATTCATCGCTATTCTGTGTCCTTGTGCCATCCTAATTGGCCTGCTTCGATCCTTTAGGGATCTCTTTGCTACTGGTATAGTACTCCTATCAATAACATGCCCGCTACCAAAATCTTTCCTCTTCTGTGCGTTGACCCCTGCTTCCTGAAAGCCTTCTACCGTATTATGGGCGTCACCGTGACCTGAGAATTCGGTACCACTTCCCTTTTTTGCTTTTTCTTTTAATTTCGCTAAATGCTCCTTAATTTTAGCCATTTTTTCCGAGCTTGCACCACCTTTCTCCCTTATCTTCTCAGTAAGATTAGAATAAGAGCCGAACATCTGATCATAGTCTGCACCGGCCGCCTTTCTTTCAGCTCCACCTACAAGCAGGCTCTCCTTGTCCCAGTCAACATTTTTAAATCTACCCTTAAGGGCATCTTTAAACATGGTCTCAGCTTTACCCACCGACTCTGCTGCATTTGTGACCTCTCCCTTTAGCCCAGCCTTATCAAGGTTCATAAGCTTTTGGCCGAGGTCTGTGGCGTCTCGGCCTATGCCTTCGAATGATTTTGCTATCGCTTGAGCGACTTTTGGATCGACTCCGGCTACGGTATCAACACCCGCCTTTAGGTAGACTTCTGCGAACTCAGGCCCTGAGCCGGCTATGTTTGCGCCGACTTCCTTATAGAGCTCTTTTGGCTTCATGCCGTATCTGGCATAACCAAAAGTAGAATGAATGGCCTCTCTGATTATATCGTCGGCTTGACCGAGGATGCCAAGAGCTCCGTAGCCTCCTACCGTCTTATCGAAGACGTTGCTCTTCTGCCATGCTGCTTTGATTGCGGCCCTGTTATGCCAGCCCATGTAGGCATACTTTGCTCCGGCGAATAGAGCGACACCTTTTGCAACACCCCAGGCATCCATATCAAGGGCGTCTCTACCTATATTCACGGCTTCGTAGCCTGAGAGTAGCGCGAGGCCCATAGCGGCAGGGTCATTCATTTTCTCAGCAACTGGGGCCCAATTTTTCTCAAGCCACTGAGCTGTATGCTCAGCTGCTCCCTTCATTACTTCTGCAGGCCCTGTGACTGCACGTTTAAGCTGTGCTCCCAGTGAGATGTCAACACCTTTTGCTTCGGCCTCTTTCAGAAGTGCTTGGCCGGAGTCTCCTGTGTGGGCCTTAAAGTAGCCCTTTATCATGGCCCACTGGCCCTTGTATCCGGCCTCTAGAGAGTGGGGCAACGTCTTTTTAAAAGCCTCAAGTGCGCTTCCGCCAGCGCTCCTTGCTACAAGTGCGGCTTGTCCCGCCATTGCGACTCCTGGAAGCGCTACTAGCGCTGCCATCCCAAGTGCGGCTTTCCCTGCAAAACCTAAGACGCTGCCTACCAGGGAGCTTTCCTCTTCCCTTCCGACATCTTTCGAGCCCCCAAAGACCAGGCTCGCAGCTGCACCAGCACCCATTACTCCAGTTGTCTTGGGGTACTTCTGGACGAAAGACTTGGCGGCTTCCAGCAATCCTGTCCAGCCAGAGCCGAAATTAAACATCTGTCGAGTCGCTCCAGCGATGCCTTCATGACGGAATGCCTCTATGGTGTTATAGGCATCGTCTCTTCCAGAGAATCTCGAGCTATTACGGTGTCTTGGCTTTTTCGCATCTCTCTTAGCCTCCATGTAACGGAGGTATTCCATCTGTTCTTCGAAGACTCTTCCAAGTCTGCCTATCTGCTTTACATCCCTCTGAACCTCTCCCTGCTCTTCAACCGCCGCTTTTTGAAGCGTTTGTAAGCTTGCACCTTTTGGTAGCTTATCTTTGTCGTACTTTCCGGTGACTATTCCTCGCTGGACTGCAGCTCTGGCGGCCTGCATCCTTCCGACATCTCGTTCAAAAAGCTCAGGGTCATATGCATGCCATGTAACTTTTCTCTTTGAGGGGTCCTCTCGGCTGACGTATTCGAGAAAGCCTTTTTCGGCACCCTTGGCGTGCATATAGAAGTTAAGCTGTGATACGTGCTTTCTAAATGCGCCCTGTCTCTCGACCTGTCGCATTCTCCTTTCGCTTACAGTCTTGATGTCGCCAGGGATATTCCCCTTAAGAGTAAGGTCGATGTGACCTGAAATTTGTCTTGTGGGGTCGTATAAGAATTCTTCAGCCGTCTCTATCTCGCCTGCTTTGTACTTCTTGGCAGCTTCAAGTCTGTGCAAGGCAGTCCCTGCCATCGCGGTGGCTTCAACCCAAGCTGGAACTTCATCCTTCTTTGTAAAATAGGAGATCAGCTCTCCGTAGCTAGCCCCAAGCTTTGACGCACGCATCAGCTGGAATTTAGGCTGCTCTTCTGCCTCGTTGTATGAGGGATGTAGCCACTTGTTTGGACCTTGATACCCGGAGCCAAACTCTGTGTTCGTCCGTCTGGACGACCCGGCATAGCCCCGCTCCGGGAGGCCTTCTATCACATTATAAGCGTCATCTCCTCCGTATATCTTATTGGCAACGAAAAGAGCACCCGCGCCTGCAATTGCCAGTTTCCCCCAATTCTTTTTAGCCCGAGACATTAGAGAGTCACTAGTGGCATAGGTTTGCTCGAGTCTCTGCTTCGCGGTATCTGTAAGCCTCTCTCTTCCTGCGACGACCGCATCAGACTCGTAGGCTAATCTTATCGCATCCTTTTGATGCATCCCGGTCCCTACCAACCGTTTCTGTTCCGTTTCGAAGGGTGTTATCAGGTCTCTGCGAACAGTCTCATAGGCTTTTTTATAATCAGGGGAGAGCGTAGATGTCTGTCTGTCGGCTCTGGCCTGCAGTGTTTCTACAATCTCGTCCATCGTTTCGAGTGGTCGGACGTTCCTGTCTCTAAATTTTCTTTGAACAGTTTCTGTTTGGTACTTTCCTGTGCTCTCATCCAGGACTTTAAGTTTTTGTTCGAACTCCCCCAGCTTTAAAGGCCTTACGAGTTCCCCTTCTAGGGCTTTCTCTGGGAGCCCTCCCTGCATCTCCTTGATCCCAAGATAAGCAGATCTTATTCTTGCTTCAGCTCGAGTCTGCTTGATGGCCTGTTGCTGCGATCCGATCTTTCTAAGAAGCCCTGCTTGCCCTGCCGTCAGCTCTCTACTGGCGGAAAGACGCTCTCCAATGTCCATATAGGTCTGGAACATGTGCCGCTGCATGCCCACGTCGTAAGCGGCACCGTGGACTTCCTTCATCCCGTAGGCGGCTTGGGCAAAAGCCTCTACTGAGCTTCCGGCGATAAGCTCGCCGGTTTTTGGCATAGCCCCACTTTGCTGAGCCAATGCAAAGACGGAAGCCGTGATAGACATCTGCTCAAAGAATCTAGTACCGCCTCTGACTGCGCCTTTGCCTTCTAATATCGCCTGCTTGTAGCCGCGCTTCCCTTCAGCGCCGGTGAAAACTTCGCCCCAGTGTTTTAAGCTTTCATCTAGCGTGCTTGCCGATCGGGCTCGTGTCTCAAGGGCTCCTATCTGCACATCCGTGGCATAAATTCTACTTTGTCCAGGGGTATAAGACTGCAGCTTGGACTGTCTGGCCCAGCTTTGAAATTCGCCCTTCCCGATGCGTTCACCAAGAAACTGTGACTCAAACCTCAGATTCTGGACGATAACATCCCGACCGGAGAAGCCTGCTAGGCTCTCACGCGCTGCTTGCTTTTGTGTTACTTGTGACTTCTGAGTTAGCCAGTCAAGTCCTGGGAGCCCACCCTTCTCCCGTTCGGCTATGGTCGTACGAGTAAAGGCACTCATAGGATCGCCGCCTGGCTTCACATGGGTAAACGTCGGGTCCTTGCGGCCGTGCGCCACGCCCATTTCGTATATTGATGACTTGGGAGAAAGGCCGTACGTCTCGATGTCGTACCAGCTGCCACGCTGAACGGCTCGTTCAAGGCCAGGGGATAGACCGCCTCCGCCGGGGGAGCCTACAGTGGATCGGCTCTCTATGTCGCCAAGAAAGCTCTTTAGATGCCGTCCGTAAATTGTATCGTCAGCCATTATTTAATCTTCGGGCTTGTGCTCCAACTTGGCCAGCTTTTCCAAAAGTAATGCGTGGACAGATGAAACGTCGTTGTTTAATGTGTTGCCGACAGCCGCATCGCGCTTATATTGCCCCTCGCGGGTCGCGACCAACATTTTAAGTAGCCGCTCACGACGCCTCCAAAGCTTTTCCTTCACCTTTAAGGCGTCTGCGATGTCTTTAATTTTTTTTTCTTGAAGGTGACCGTACTCATCCTCCACTACTGCAACTGTCTTTTCTTCAGTAAGATCTTGGTACTTGACTGCTAGGAGCCGGTTCATCCGGCTCTCTAGTACTTCAGTTTCAGCTAGTTCTAGTAAAATGCGCTGGTCCGTGTAGTCTTCCTCTCTGTCGGTCACACCGAATTGGGCTGCATACCTCGATACAGTATCGTAGAGGCCATCTTGTTCAACCGGGCAAGGTCTCCCTATCGGGACGACGTTTCGCTCCTCTCCTCGAGCGTCTATCTCTCTCTGGACTTGGACATAAGGACAGGTGTCTGCGACAGGGCAGACTGCAGCTCCATAGCATTGCAGGGGAACGGATGCCGCTGCACCCGTTTTAAGGCGCTGATGCGCCGACTTCAGGCGCTGCGCTTCTGAAGGGGTAAGCATAATGTCCGAGTACTTTGCTTGATTGAGCGCTAAGCCCTTAAACCAGCTATGTTCCTTGATCTTCCCGGACTCTGTGATGCCTGTTCCGTCGAGCTTTACGAGCGCAAACTTCTCTCTGGTTTTTACTGGTTTCTCATCGCTCATCAATCGGGGTCCCTCACTGCGTCACTTACATAAAGGATATCGGCCTTGAGTTTTTCATACTCCTCACTTTTTTCCATAAAGAGTATGGCACACTTTTTTACGTAGGTGCAATCGAAGGGAACCTTCTTAGTTGTACTTCTAAGCATTCCGGCAAAGCGGTCTACGTAGAGATTCGTTGAGTTAAGGATCTTTGTAATGCTGTGTAGGCGCGGGACTATATCCAGTAGGGTCTCTACTGATATCCCGAGTTCTTCGGTGCAAAGACTTCTTACAAATCGATCGTAGTCTTCTTTGCCGGTAGGTATCTTGCGAGTTTCAGACACAGGCTCTCCATGGTCGATATCTTCAGTGCCGCCATGGCTCTACTTATTCATCAAACCTATAAGGAGAGAAACCACAGCAGCAATTATTGGGGTCGCAGCAATCGCTATTATACTAAATTTCCCTGCATTTGTATCCTTGGAAGTTTCAAGAGTCCTTAGACGATTTTCAAAATCCTTATCTCTATCTAGCATCCCATCGGGCTGAGAGATAGTTCTTTCTGTTGCCTTGAGGTCTGCTTTGAGATCAGCAACCTCCGCTTCGAGCTTCTTGTAGTCAAGAGCATTGATGCTCGCGATGTCCATTTTTATCTGCTGAATATCTAGCCTGAGGGCTTCTTGACCCTCGTTTAACCGGCTCAATTCAGCAAGGACATGCCTCGACCACTCGCCCCAGCCATTATTTATTTCACTCATTTACGGTCTCCAGGAGCCCAGACTCTGTTATTAGAGACAGTACTTCTTCTGTAGAAGAAATACCATGTTCCTCAAGAACATGGGTAATAGTACTTAACAGTTCTTGATGTTTCTGTATTCTTAACCTTAATACGGTCTCTTTAATACAGAGCTTATTAGTGAGTTCTTTAAGTTTCTTCAAGCTCATCCGAAATCCTCTCAGTCGCTATAGTAAGTAAAGTTTTTTGGGACCCTTTGGCTCCAAGAGTTTTCTAGGTGCTCCCTCCATGTCCAGTGATCCTGGACATGGTCATATGCAAATCTTCCATTTTCATAGAACCAGGTATTAATTCCATCAGACCTTACTGCTATCAGTGCTTCGGTGAGCTCTTGCGCGGAAGTGAAGATTGCTCGAGAGTATGAGGTGGAGCCTTCTGCATAGCTGACTCTTACCAGTCTACACACCCGTTCTTCCTCCCTTGATTCTTCTCTAATTAATATTAGAGCATACTTTGAGAACATTTTACTCTCCTGAATGTCTGGTGGCCTGCTAGTCCGTAGGGTCTGCTAAGCCAATAACCTTTTGGGATGGGTTCATCAGGGGGATGGAGTCCAATTCTTAGTATTTAGTTGTTGCGGCGCTGGTCGCACGCTGTTCGTGCTTCTTACGCCTTCAGTAGAGCCCCTCTGGGGTGAGTTTGGGGTGAGGTGGGTAGGACGGGAAGCAATTGCCGCGGAAAGCCCTATAGAGAGCCTTTTTCAGACCTGAAAAAAAATGGCAGATTCATACAGGGTGATTTTGGGGAAGAAAACCCTATAGAGGGCCATTTTCAGAAAAGTACTGTAGGGAACCTAGTAATAATGTGGTGTGTTTCTGATAGTGGTTGTTGCGAGCCCCTACCTTTGTATAGGGAAGGGTTCATTTATTGCAGACATGTGGTCTGCTTAACTTAATTGAGGTCGTGTGACCTCTAGTGGAAGGAGGCCTGTAATGGGTCCATTTATCATGTTCTGGCTTGCCGTGGTTGGCACTGCCAAGAGGAGCACAAGGGATATCCGTCTTGCCATCTATCGTGGCGAGGAGCCTAAGATCGTCAGCTGTCGCGTCACGCGAGAGGCGCTGGGGAAGGGAGATGAGTGGGGTTATACGTTCGATGATCAATGGAGCAACATTGAGGTTGGTTCGCGGATCTGGGATCGGATCAAGAGGAACCGGTCTGGTCGTATCATCAAGGCAGACACGCAGGAAGAGCGTGAGCAAGCACAGTTCGAACTCGCTCGTCACGGAGAGGCTGTCATTCAGAGCATCGAGAAGGACTATGGTCTCTCCTTCCTTCGGGGAGAGGAGGCGATGAGGATGCGTCGGTTTATCTTTGGTGCGAGAGAAGCGATCCACGACTTCCAGGCACTTCGGGCTCGTTGTCCTGACATGGCTCTCATTGAGATAGCGAGGGTAATGGAGGAGCTCTACCTGGAGCGCGCGCAGCAGCCGCTGCTTACGGGCGTCGTGGAGCAGTGGGAAAGGAGAGCGGAGTTCGCACAGGAGCTCATCCGTGACCTGGTGGATGAGCAGGATGAGTTCATCCGCAGCATGACAGAGGCCTAGCGCTTCGGTACCCCCTACCCAGGGGTGCTCTATGCTCAGGTGGTGTGAACCCCCTGGGTATAGAGGGCCAATGGGTGGCCTAACCCGGCACTGTGTAGTGCCTTAATTAACTGAGGTCGTGTGACCTCTGATAGGATTTAAGATGTCACGTCTTAATCAAATCTGTAGAGCTTTGGCTCCTCTTCTTGTTCTTCTCCCTTTGGCGTTCGAGATGATCGATCGTGTGTTCGGTGAGGTGGCGTTCTTCGCTCCTTCGTCTCTCTCCACTCTGGCCATGATGGCCCTTGGGGGCATCTGGATCTGCCTCTTGTGTTGGGCCTCACAGGCACAGCGGGAGGAGGAGGAAGCTCGCATGGTGAAGGAGGCGGGAGCTCGCATGGTGAAGGAGATCTCAGCTCACCTGGAAGCGGATGCGATTGTTGCGAGATTCTTCGATCTCATTGAGTTCGTGAATGCTCGAATGGCTCACTTCGCTGAACATGAAGTACTGCATCTTGTGGGCGAGCACGATGAACTTGCTGGCTGCGAGGTCGTAGGCTTCTGCATAGAAGGAGCTAACCCTCAAGAGGAGGAGAAGATCGTTGAGACCATGGGCGGCACTATCGTGGAGACGTGGATGTATTCAAATCTCTGCGGCCACATGAGGGCCCGCCGAGTAGCGCTCGAGTACGCTTGCACGATCATTGATCCCAATGGGTTTGAGATCGGGATCGAGTGGATGACCGAGAACCAGATGACTCGCCACATCAAGACGAGTCAGAATGATTTTGTGTCCAGCTACATGGACCTGACCTTGCCACAAGGGCCCCGTGAGAGGGTCGGCCATGTGTTCCAGTCTGAGTTCATCATTGAGGGGGCTGCTGTCGAGCGCATCGAAGAGAGGCCGGCTACCGAGGAGGAGGCAGAGCTCCTGCGCCAGGCCCGGGCACAGTATCCTCACTGTCCGTCTTATGACCGGTAGAGGCTTCTAAGGGGGCTGCTACGGTGTACCTGTGGTGGCTCCCTGTACCCCTATCCGGGGGTGCTCTATGTGCAGGTGGTGTGAACTACCTGGATATAGAGGGCCAATGGATGGTCCAACCCGACCCTGATGGGTCATTAACCGGCGCTGTGTAGCGCCTTGAAGAAAGGAGTCTAGCATGTCTTTGCTAGCAATCTGTTTCTGGATCTTCGTCTTCTCTTGTCTCTTCGCAATCGGCCTTGACAAGCCGAAGCATATCATGGCGGTATTCGTCCCGAATGCTGCGCTGGTGGGGTACAACCTCTTCAGCCGTGCTGTGGTGGAGGGTGCGGGAATCAACAGCTCGATGGGGGCTGCTGCTGCTGCGGTCTTCGGTGCTGGTGTGCTGTACACCATGGTCTGCTGTGGGCGTGCCTTTCATGAGGCAGAGGCCGAGCGCCTCAAGCCCTGGGCTAACGTAGGTAAGAGGTTCGCTATCATGGCGGCTCTGGTAGCTGCCTTTGCCTTGGTCTTCTCCAGTTGCGTCTGGTGGCAGTGCCTTGCTCTCGGAGGGATGGCGAGCGTGGTCCTGATGGGATTCTCTCTTCTGACCCACATGGCGACGGAAGACCTGCATTGGACGAAGCGCATGGACCAGTACGACGCATTGGGCGCTATCCTTGCAGCGGGACTGGCATCTATCCTTCTGTACTTTGCAGCTTATCTCGTGACTTATGGGTTCGCTACAACGATGACGCCTTGGCCGCTGACAGCAGCACCTTTCCTTCTGTCGGCTTTCGCGTGTCGACTCGCCTGGAAGAGCAAGTGGACGTGTTATGCTTTCGCTACGTGTTATGCGATCTGCCTCGCTCTGATGTATTCGGGGAGTGTGTGGTATCTGAACCTGGCCCTGGTTCTGGCTGGCGTTCTGGCCGATCTCTTTGTGGCGAAGGGCGAGAAGAAGGACGGCGATGATGGCGAGCCTATCGCGGATGATGGTTCTGACAAGGATGTTGGCTGCTATCCGGCAGTTAAGGATACTGTAGACCTGGAAGTTCCCGAGTCTGTGGAGCAGGAGAGTCTTGAGCTTCTGGAATGCGCAGATAGTTCCCTCAACGCCGATCTTGACAGGATGATGGCCCGGCTTCTGATGAGGACGAACTTCGGCTTCGGTTACGGACCTAGCGCGCAGGCCGAAAACGTCGTGACGGTACTGACGGAAGAAGGCTTCTCGGACCGTAAGGCGGAGGCTGTTCTGCGTAAGGAAGAGGAAGAGAAAGCGGAAGAGGAAGAGAAAGCGGAGGTGGTTGACTTCGTCGAAGTTGTCGCCAGAATCCCCGAGGCTCCTCAGGACGAGGAGATAGGGAGTAGCACGTCTCTATTGGGCGTTGCTGCCATCGTGAGCCTTGTCGTCCTGATGACTGGATGTGGGGCCGGCCTTCAGGTCACTGGTCAGACGATCATGAATCAGCGACTCTCCTTCGACTGTGCGGTGAAGGAGGGGGGACAGGTATTTGTCGGTTATTCTTCGTCTCCCCAGGGAAAGGGCCGCAAGGTTGCGTCGAGCTGTCCCGCCCGTGGAAAGTGTCTCGCGGTCTACGAGAGTGGTCCCGTTAAGGAGGGTCCCTTGACCTGTAACGTGAAGGCGTTAATGGTTCCTCTGAAGCAGGTTCACTGTTCCCTCTGGATCAAGATCTTCGGCGGAAATTGTGTGATCAAGTCTGTCAAGCCTAGCGCGGGCTAGAGGCTATCCCCTGCCCTCCCCAGTCGGGCTTACAATAGACTGGGGGTTCCCTTAAGCGCATCAATATTGGTGAATTTAAGGGAGACGTGTGTCTCCAAACCGAGGGTGGATTTACCCCTCATTATGTTAACTGGCACAGGTAGTGCCTGAAAAGCGAGTGTTGCTATGTCTTCGATGAATTATCTTTCCTTTCTTGTCGCCCTAGAAGAGGGGGAGGTTGCATTGGGTCGTCCCGAAATGACGATTGAGCTTCTTCGTCGCGACCCTTACCCTGCGATCCGCTTCATGTGGAACGAGGAAGTGTACGTTAGTAACGTGACGGAGGAGCAGTACGCCGACATGTCAGAGGAGGTGCGGGAAAGCTTCCGTAAATCTAGCTCCGGCGGCTATTGCACTTTCGCCCATAAGGTGGAGCGGGAGTGCATGGTTCTCTGTAACTTTCGTCGGCGCTCCTGGAGATGCACCTCCGAATTCGCCGGCAAGTACGGCTATGCAGGCGGAGTCGTCTACGGCAACGGTTCGGACGGCGGTATCCCCTGCTACGATGGCGAGCAAGTGATCCGAGAGACTCTCGTTCGTACGCTGTGTAAGATGGAGCATGAGGGCTGTCCGGATGAGCTCCTGTATGGCAGGAAGGGGAGGGGTCTCATCCAAGAGCTTCTTAAGGATGCCCTGGAGAACCCGTCACTTAAGGGCTGTTACCTGAATCCTATCCGGTCATATTCTGGATCTTGGGACGACGAGGTGGTCGTTCTGTAATCTAGCCTTTTGCCCTTCCCAGTCGGGCTTATAATAGACTGGGCTTCCCTTAGATACACATAGTGTTATGCACTCGTGTGTCTAATGGAGGCATGGTGTCTCCAAGCACCGGGAATGTTCCCGTTAATGGAATCGTATCCGTAGTGGATACGTGAAAGTGAGCGCTACAATGAGTAGCATCGTATCGGCCATCTTGGCCGTGATAATCAGGGTCCTGGAGGTTCTCGTCAAGGGGAACAAGGACTTCTTCGTCAGGGACCTGATCCTCCAGCTGAAAGAGCTGAAGGAAAGCGACAACAAGCCGGGGGCCGGAGTCCACGGTGCCTTGATGGCTTTGGTCCCGAACTTGGAGGAGGTAACGAACTGCCGCCTGGAACTGCTGCCCGTAAAGGTGGTGATCGAGAGGGAAGACCAGGCCGATGCTCTGATCGATCGATTGATCAAGGAGGATGGTCCGATCGAGAAGGGGGGTACTTTGGGACTGCTTTTGGAGTGGGTCTCGGGGGGCAGAAGATTGCTGCGTAGAAAGCTCTTCCCGCTCCTGGGTCACCCGTACGGGGAAGGCGTTATCTACACGGTCGACGAGGAAAAGATCGAGGACTTGGTCAAGGACTTCAAGAGCATCCTTTCGGTGGGCTACGAGGCGGGCCGTGCGGACGGCAGGGAGTCGGAGATCGAGTCCGCGGTCAGGAAGCGCATCGACGAGATCGACCTCGCCCAATTAAGATGGCTCAAGGACAAGGCGGAACGGCTTCGTGATATCTCCCGCGAGGCCTATGGCCGTCTCGAGGAGAACGATGAGCTCAAGAGGGAGAACAAGGTGCTGAATGCCGAAAATAATCGGCTCATGAATGTCATCTCGTTGCACGGTGAGGCCGAGCGCAAGGAAGCCAAGCAGAGGAGGGTGGAAGAAATCGAGGAGAGGAAGTCCGACTAAGCCTTGAGTGGATGCCTCTCCTGAGGAGAGGGCTGTCTAAGTGAGAGTTTAACCGGGGCTGAGGCCCCATTATTGGCGTCGTGTGACGTCTGAAAGGAGAATACCATGAGTGGTATTCTTATTTATGCTTTTGTCATAGCCCTTGCTGTCTTGGGCTTTATCAATATCCGTCTGACTCTTGCCCTAAGGGAGCAAGATGAAAAGATCAACCTGAAGGAGATGCTCTATCAAGATCTGCTTACGGATTGGCTCGGGCTTGACCGTGAACACAAGAGGCTTAAGGCTGACTATCTCAAGCAGAACGTCCTTGCCCGGCAGATCATGGAGAGCCAGCGTGATGAGCTGGATGTGGTCCACAAGCACCTTGAAGAGAGTCTAGATGGCTCTCTTGATGAGAGTCCAGTTGAAGAATCGGAGCTCACGAAGGTTTCCGGAGGTGCGCTTACAAAGATAGAGAAGGAGAAGGATCGGTATGCGGTGGAGGATAAGATCGCGCTACTGGATACAAGCCATGCTCGGGAAGAAGTGGAGAAGGACAAATTCGTAGCCTCAGCGCGTCTCAAGGAGCTGCTTGAAGAGGGCTATGAGGTCCATATCGTCTCGTCGCGACCGCATTTCTTGCCGGAAACGGCAGACAAATGCCTGTTTGACCTCCTGCCTGAAAGGAACTTCTGGTGCTGTGATCAGGGGCTGTCCTTCGAGGGAGGGCCGAGCTCCCCGGCACAGGTTGACGTGTGGTTGCGGGCAATCGGCGGCATTGACTACGACGGATACGACGGATGCAACATCGTGGATCTCAGGGTTGATCTGCGGCTGAGGCCAGAGGGGTCGCACAGAAAGGGACAGGTGGAGATCCAGGAGGAAGCCCGAAGGCACGGGATTGTCGTTAACAAACGTTGAACCTTGATCGGGTGTCTCTCTCGGAGGGGAGAGGCACCTAATGAGAGTTTAACCCGGGGCTGTGGTCCCATTGTCGGCACTATTAAGTGCCTGAGAGTAGAGAAGCCGAGATGGCACGAGGAAAGAAGACGAAGGCGCTGAGGAAAAAGCAACTGGATGCGCAGCGGAGAGATCCGAGGCTTGAACAGGTTCGTGAGGCTATGCAGGGGAAGAACTTCTGCAAAGGGCTCAAGGATGAGGGGGACTTGTGGGAAATGTTTACGGTGACGGTGGAGCCCCTGCATCGAGGAGAGGATCCTCGAGAGGAAGATGTGCTAACGCCGGGAGAGGTGGCACAGCGTCTTTGAATCTGTCTGACTAAATTTTGTGAATTAACCGGGGCTGTGGCCCCATTGTTGGCACCATGTGGTGCATGAGAGGAAGGATGCCATGAGTGGCATTAAAACACTGAAGGATCTGCCAAAAGGGTGGACTGTATCAGATATTCGGCGTGCGTGCAAGGAGCGTCGCGACGAGAAGGCTCAGGAAAAAGCAAGGGGGACGTCATGAGGGTCTTACTCTGGGCTATTTTGTCCTTTGCCCCGACAGATGGCTATTCTCGCTTCTGGGGAGGGAACCTTTACCTCTCGCCCCCGAAGTCCAAAGCCAAGAAGGAGGGCTTCCTTACCCGCCTTTTCGGACTGTTTGCAAAGGAGGTCAAAACTTTTTTCGGAGGAGCTGTCGACTGGGTGAAGGCCAGGTGGAGTGAATTCACCTCGGTGATTCAAAGTGCGGCAAGACCCCGGCTGGAGATAGGTTTTGTTACGCCAAATGAACGATGCTATGAGAGGAGGACGTCATGAGTAGTTTCTTAAAGGGACTAAAAGAACAGGGATTCATTGGGACCACCTCCCTTGATCCCGATAGGCTCGAGGAGCTTCTTTCACGCTTGTCGGCTCAAATTGAAGTGGTTCGAGGTCTCAGGGCCTCACACCGCAAAGGGCTGGCGGGAGGAGAGGCCATAGAGAAATTGGCAGGCCTCCTCCAGGCTACCCCAGAGGGCGAGGCACATCTTGAGACATTTCTCAGGAAGATGCACGGCCTCCGGCCAGAGGAGTGTGGAAAGCTCAAGAGTCGGTGGGCTGGTCACTACGACACCAATAGCGAAGCTCTAATGGAGGATCTCGGAGAGCTATGGGAGAGAACAATCCTTTACTCTTCGAATGAGATAGTGGGTGAGACATCAGTTCTTGCACACATTCTCTTCGAGTTCTTGCGGCACGTTGATGCTTACGCCTCGATCCTTGAGGCAACGCAAGATCTGGAGATGCTGAAGAGATACGAGGAGCTCTTGGATCACTCGAGTCAAGGGCTAATTACAGCCTGGCCTGTTGAGCTGTTTGCCCACAAGCCTCCGATGCCAGGAGCACTTGACATCGATCCTTGGACAAGGGATATCGCGAAAGTGATGGGACGCCTCTATCCGAACGGCAAGTGGCGAAACGACGGGCCTGGGTGGAAGTGGCTTCATCCGATGTTCGGCGAAGAGGAGCCCTTTTTACCTAACAGTCAACGAGACTGGGAGGAGAAGTTTGCCCGACTTTTATTGGACTGGATGTCCGAGCAGACACTCCCGCTAGTATGGGGGTTTAACGCTGAGGCAGTTCAGAACTCCTCTGTCTGGGATTTTGGAGCTGCTCATCGAGTGATCGGCAGATTCTGGATGAATCAGAATAAGTGCAGAGAGAGCTGGATCCCGACCTGCTTTGACTCTGTCGAGAAGGTACCAGCCGACAGTAGCGACCGCGAGGCTCGAGCGAAGAGGTTCTTCCGTAGCTGTAAGGCCAAGGTGATATTGCGCCTTTGGCTCTTATGGATGAGAGAGGTGGTGAAATGAAGTCAAAAATTGAGGCTTTCAGAAAGGGCCTGGAGGCCATTCGGAGAGAGATGTACGACGGAAATATCGTCATCGATGAAAAGTACCGACCCAAGAACGAAACATTTGAAGAGTGGCGAAACCGCCACTTTGGAAAAGGAGAAAGAAGATGAGTGGCATATTAGATATTCCAGCAAGCAGGTGGGTAACTATCGCTGAAGAGCGGATAAGTTACTACCAGGGACTTGCCAACAGCGCGGGGAGGATAAACAACAGGGCCGGCGATGGGCCAACGGTCCGTGTTAGCGAGTGCCTTGATCTGGTCAGGATTTGGAGAGGAGTCAGGCTTGCGGGGCAGGATGGAAAGACATTCGGCGACCTGAGTCGGTGGTCAAAAATGCAGGCGGAGATGCAGGATGCATTTGATGAAGGCGAGACAGTAGAGCTTGGAAAAGGAGAAAGAAAATGATTGAAGCAAGACAACAGAGTCCACGAAACCTTGGATTCATCCGGTTCTTTACGGGATCCTTCATTATGGATGACCAAATCTTTCAAATCGTAAAGATGATCACAGACGACAAAGAGTTTGAGACCTTTGATCCGAAGGTTCAACAAGATATGGAAGTGGCTATCTTTCGACGCCTTTCTGAAAATTTGCGTGAAGCTGGGCTGATTTGCAGCATAGAGCCCATCTCACACACCATCAGAGAGGCTCTAGCGTCCTGTCTGGCACCTTACTCTTCCCAGAGAGCTAGACTCGTTACTTTTGTAAAAGTTCTCTGGCAAAGACCAAGGGCAAACAGGTTCCTACAGCGACGAATGAGTGAGTGTCATGGAGACCCAAATATTGAGTCTCGCATTGAAGAGATACTAATGCCCACAGAAACAAAGGAGAAAGAAGATGAGTAAGCTCACAAGAACACAGGAAGAAGTGCTGCAGAAATGGGAAGACCTCTTAGGGGTAAGCCTCCAAGAGGAGATTTCTGCATTTGACTTTAAAGATGAAACGAAAAGGCCAGCAAATGATAAAAAGGCTGACGAGCTTGCCCGGAAGATTCTTAGGCATCCTGAAGGGAGTGCTGAAGAGCTCGCAGAGCTTGTAGAGATCTTTGGGATCGTGGCCGGGCTTGGTCGTGGCCTGGGCTGGCTTTTGGCCGAACAAGTCGGTGCGCTGGCAAATGAAGTGAAGAATGAGATGAATGACAGTAAACAAACAGTAAAGGAGCCTACCATGGCTACCAAGAAGCCCGTAACCAAGAAGGTCGTAGAGACCAAGACAAAGGAGCCTATCGTGACTGAGAGTGCCGAACCGACCGTACTGCCCGTACTGCCTGCCACCCCGGAGCAGAAGGCTTTGGTCGAGAAGTGGGCGAATTGGATGGAAGTGGATCTGGATTCTGAGATCTCTCTCATGAAACAGGATCCCCGCAGTTATGAGGGACGAGGCACCGAGATTTTGAGGCTAATAGCAAGCGCCATGGTTAAAGACGACCCCGATGCCCAAGGACTCTGGGAAAACGATCTGGCAGATTTGATTGAGGCTGTGGGTGTAATCGCAGGTATTGAGATTGGTACCAGATCTGAGTGGAGCACCTTTTGCTTTGAGCTTTTCCGTAAGGTCGAGGTAGAGCTCAAGGGGGTGAGGGAGTATGACGAGGCCAGGGCGCTGGTTCATGACTTTGAAAGAGTTAAGATATCAGCTCCAACGCTTGAGCTCTTGGAGGAGCTTGAGCTCACTGAAGCCGAAGCGATTGAGATAGTCGTGAGGGCGGCTATGGGGATGCAGAAAGGTAAGCCGGCTCAGCCGTCGGACATATTAGTGCTTTACAACTTCAGCCAGGAAGAGCTGGAGAACTTTGGGCTTCTGCCACAGCATTCGACTGCGATTCGGGAACGGATAGTCAGATGCACTCCAGAGGAGCTTCAATTCATGGAAGGGGATTTTCCGCCTCTTTTGCAACGCAAGGCCATGGGTCTGATGAACGGAAACGACCTGATGCTGATCGATCCCCTTTTTGAAGAAATCGGGGACTTCGTGGACGACCTTGACTCTAAGGGATGCATTGAAGGTGCGTTCAATAGGCTTCTTGATGAAGTCCTTGAGCATCCTCCTGAATGTACGCGTCTACGGTTGTCCAGCCGGCTCCTAGAGATGACTAGGGACCAGATGGTTAGGCTCGTTCGTGAGCTGTGTGCCGGCAATCTTGCGGTTGGGGATCCGGAAGCCGGTCAGACGCTACGTGAGATAGTGGCCGTAGAGGGCTGTGAAGATCTTTTGACCAAGATCCTCGCTGAGGACGGAGTCCTGTTCAGCCTCGCCTCCCTTATTCGGGAGGAGAATGAGAGTCGGGGGAACCTTTTTCAAAGGTTTCTCCAGGGAACTTCTTCTACCGGCTTTTATACCCAGGCTAATCTGGCCGTAGAGGTGATTCTTGAATGTCGTGAAGAAATTAAAATGGCCCTCTTTGGGCCGATCGTCTCTAACGAGACTGAAAGTGAGAATATCGTGGTAACCGGTAACAGCCAGAATGAGGAGAATGTCGTGGAAAATGCAATTGCCCCAAGTGAGAACGAGAGTAACGCAACCAGTAAAAAGGAGAATGAGGTGAATATTCTTACGAGCACCTTTGGTCCTCTCGAGACCTATACGAACAACCGAGCGGTAACCTCGAAGCAACAGCAAGAGGCTAATAAGATCTGCGGTGCCATTAATAAGGTGAAGAAAGTTGTTCCGCATGCGAATCGAGCCGTTCTCGGTGAGCACCTTAAGCTCCTGAAAGATGCTCTAGATGGAAATATCACCGTCGACGGCAAGAGAGTGCAGGCCAGGGCCATTATTGGCAAGCTCAAAGAGCTCGCAAATGAATTCAACATTAACCTCACGCCCCAGAAGAGTAAGAACGGGAAGAGACTCATTGGATATATCGCTACCTATAGAATTGCTGACGCAAAGACGAAAGGAGCCGACATGGCTACCACAGATGGAGAGAAGATTGTAGAGACTGAGAACATTGTTGCTCAGGCAGAGGAAATTACTGCCCCTGAAGGGGCTGAAGGAGAGGAAGAAGTGGTTATCGAAAACAATGTGGAAGTACTCGAGGAGGGTGCTGTGGAAGTGAAAGAGAAAGAGAACTACGCAGCAGGTAACGGGTTCGTAGATACGCTCTGCGTTAAGCTCGACGATGCCGGAAATGCGGTAAACCGTTCACTCCAGCTGAGGAAAGCCAATCAGCTAACGGAGAATGAAGATCCAGTATCTCAGCTGGTCCTCTCATCTCTGTCCGTGGTAAGCGCGGATAAGGATAAGCCTGGGTTCCAGGCGGAGTATAAAGACAGCGTTGCGGCGACGAAGTTCGCTCAAGCACAGCAGACCGTGTGTAAGAACCTGGGGTCTGGAAATGGAGGGTATCGCCAGTACTATCTCGAGCTTGCCACTAAGGAGCAGCCGGAGGGGGTAAGCAATGCTATCACCAGGTGCTTTCAGCAAACCATCGCTGTCATGTTCCTCACAGCCCATAAAATGGACGTCAGCATGTTGCTGCCGGAAGTTGTTGCCAACGGATTGGCGGCCTTTGGCACCAAGAGCGAAGATAAGATTGTCAGCAAGACAATTGCTCAGCTGGTGAAATCGAAAGGTCGCAACCAAACTGGACTGTTGGTCCAAATCAATAAGCGACGTCAGCTACTTGCTGAGACTGAGAAAGTACAGAACCTCTCTAAAGGAGAAAAAGCCAAGCTGATTGCGTACACAGCAATTATGGATGAGTGGCAGCGGATTGCGATAGAAAAGGAGGCTCTTGTCTTCGATCGCAGCAGTGGCAAAACGAAGAGCGAGACTGTTAGCTCCGAAATGCTGGAAGCCGTTGCAAAGACCCTGGCAGCCGGTAAGGTTTCCTTTAAGGATAAGAACGGCAAAGACCAAGTCATGAACCTGTTCGTGACTCCTGCGAATGCTGGAGATCGGCGTGAGAGAATGGCACACGAGTTCGTAAGTGCCACGTTGCAGTACCTGCAGGGAGCGATGGGTCAGACAGACAGCAATGCGTTGCTTATCAATGAAACCATACTAGCTATTACGCAGACCCGGATGGCTAAAATCCGTGGTAAGGCTGTATGGTACTTGCAGGTTGCGGGATACGGCGTGGTCCAGGGACTCTGTGGTGCTCTCAGCATCACAGTTGGTGTCGTGAGTGCAGTCGAGCGGCTGTTGGTCTCTGGATACTGTTACATTCGGTCTCTCTTCGCTAAAGACGGAGATAAAGAGACTTGGAGAGGACATGCTCTTCGACACATCAAGGCAGTCGGCAACCGATTGCTGGATGTTGTTCGTCGTCCGTGGAACGCATTGGTATCTCTTATCACCGGAAAGAAAGAGGGTGAAGAGGGAACTAAGAACGGTCTGCTGAGCTGTGAGGGCTGGAGACGGACCAAGGACGACGGTGAGCAGGAGCATATGGCTGTGGCTGTGGCGATGGCGATTCCTCGTGCGATCTATAAAACGGGAGCTGCTATCTGCAAGGGCATCGGATCCCTGTTCTCCTTCTTCAAGAAGGATAAAGCAGAGGAAAAGAAGGCCGTGACCGAGCAGCCTACTACCGAGTCTGTCGTTATCACCACTGCCAATCCTCAAACCGCGTGAGTGATTGAGGGTTTTAACAACGGTTTCCCTCGTTAAAGAAGAAAAAACCAGAGTCTGGAAGGACTATAACCCTAGAGAACTTCCCACTCTCTAGTATTGCAACGCCCCTGGGAAGGGTAGAGCCCCGGAACCATAACAGTACCACATCATCCAGCTAGTCTCCGGACTAGGATGTGGGATTTTTCCCCGGCCTCGAGGTATACTGACTACCATTGATACGGCACATTTGTGGAGGGTCTCCCACCATAAATACGCTTCATCCTTGGAGTTAGTCGAGCAATCAGCCTATGCTGATTACGGGCACTTTCGAGGCTGGAAACTTTCTGGGTTTGCAGAACCACTTATTTCAACATACTAAAAAGAAAGGGTTACAGCTATGTTAGTTGGAACTCAAGACTCTTCCGCAGTACAGGAAGAGCAAAAGGGAGGGGTACTTAACTGGTGCTCCGAAAAATGGGAAACCTTCAAGGCCTGGTTGGCCGATACTTGGCTCGTCAAGACTCCTTGGTCTTGGTGGATTTCGCTCGGAAACAAGAAAGACTCAGAAGACCGTAATGGTCTAGGGGTTTTTCAGGACTTTACAGGCATGTTAATCTGTCTGCCGTTTCGAGCAGTAGGAGGAGCTTTAAGCACAATCTACCTCCTGGTAACCAGTCCCAAAGAGGGATGGGAGCGCATCACCTACATTGTCGCAAGAATCATCGCCGCCGGGGCGTTCGCTATGGGCGTTCGCTACAACACAGACGATAGCAATTCGCTTTCGAGCAAGGTGCTTAATCGGAGGTCTTTGGACATGAAGGGGTTGGCGACGACCTTCTGGATAATGTGGGTTGATGTCATTGTTGCGTTAGTACTGGCTCCGACTTATCCGATTGCAGCTCTAGTGACCATTGGAGTTGGCGTAGCCATTGTTGTATTGAAGAACTGGACCTGGGCCAAGCAGAGATGGAATGACTATAGTCTGGAAGAGTATCGCCTTCGCAAGAAGGTTGACAGTCTACAGGCTGAGGATTCCTCATCTCACGCTAAGGCGAGCGTAATGGAGGAAGCGGCACAGCAAGCACGAAACAATGCAGAAATCCGGGCTCGCCAAGAGCAGACAAGTGATGACAATTTTAAGGACAAGGCTGAGGACATGGATAACCTTAGTCAAAGTAGAAAGGAGCCCGCTACGGCAATTGAAGGAGATAGTGGAAGCTATGGTGCCATCGGTTCAACGTGGAACGATGGAGAGTCAGACGTAATCGACATGGGAAAGGTATAAAAATGTTAGTTGGAATTAAAAAGGGGTGGGAGCAATCCCAAACCAAAGCATGGGGTCTTGGGGCCCAGGGTGCTTGGCATTTTGTCAAGGACTGCTATAAAAACGTGATTCAGTCTAGCAAGGACTGCTGGGCTGGAATTAAGGGAAGGTGGAGTGACACAAGGGCGAATTTCAAGGAACGACCGGTTCTGACCTTCGTCCTCACGCTATTCAGCCCACTTAGGTGGGTTGCGAACGTTGTAACGGGTGCCCTCAAGGTCACCAAAGATGCGGCATTTGCCACGGTTACAACAGTTTGTTATGTGGTCGAAGGGGCCGCAGCAGTGATAACTGATACTTCGGATGTTCTGGTCGCCGGAGTACACAAGGCCGCAGAAAAATTCTCAACCAAAGAGCCGGCTGCAATAGCAGCCTGAAAGGAAGCATATGCTTGTCGCTAATATAATTGGCGGCATAACAGACGCTCTTAAGAAGACTAAGGATTGGCTCCTCGGTCTTCCAACCTCAACTAAGCACTGGACGATTGGTGCGATAGTCCTCTGGGGACTATCCACTCTCGTCGGAGGTCGAATTGCCGAGGCCGCTTTCATAGCGTTCTTCTACTGCTTAGCAGTCTGGACCTTACTTTGTGAGGTCCCATGGGTTGCCGAAAGGATCCTTGATGTTGGCTTGATCGCTGATGTCATTGTAACCATCGGGGCGAGCATGTTTATGCCCGGTAGCGTGTCAATTGGATACGCAATGTTGTTCTTTGGAATTTACTTCACCTGCTTCCGAAAGGCAGTAGGGGGAATATTTCCAAGGATTAAAGCTTCCGTGGCGGCTAGGAAGGCCGCCCGGAAGGAGAAAGCCGAAGAAGAGGCGGAGAAAGGAGAATCAAAGCCTGGCGTTCTTGATACCATCAGAGACGCCGTAACAGAAATCACCACACCGAAACCGGCAGGAGAGCCTGCCTGAAAGGATCTCCAATGTTAGTTGGAGTGTCACAGGCCTCGGTACAAGAGGCCTATCAATTTGCCCTTGACTTATATCCAACAGTGGACCGGAAAACCGGAGCCATGGCTGAAGGGAGCACTATTAAGAGCATCCTCTGGCTCGGTAGTCGGATACTAGGGGCTGCGTTGCTCATTGCCAGCTTTGGCTGGTTTGGGTACTCGTGGCTTGTCGTTGATATGCCGTTAGCAGTGGCGTTAATGGATGGGGTCATCCTGTATATTGGTGCCCTCATCTGCTACACCTTTCCGACGATGTGGACATGGGTCTCTGCGACATTCTTCCTGGTTGCGAGTATCGCCTCGGGGAAGAAGCTGAAAGACGATGCTACATCCGCCTCGTCTTCTTTTAACCCTCACCTGGAGACCTTGAGCTATAAGTTTGAGGTCCCAGGCTATGAGACTGCCCCAGCATAAGGAAGGGAGGTAGTGGTAGCCCGCTAGAAGAGTAGTCTTCTAGCGGGGCGACCTAAATCTGTTATGAGCAGGCTTAGGCCGCCTCGTTAGAAGAGGTGGTGGAAGTGGACAGAGGAATGTCCAATCGTTCTAGTAGTTGCTTTCTGGAGAGCTCTGAGAGCTCCAGTAAACTGGGCTGTAATGACAGTCCCCAGGACTCTACCCCTGACGGTAGTTGCTTTCCTGGGTAACTACTTATAGGGTTTGCCCGCATGCGCCCCGGAGGACGCTTGTGCGGATTTGATAGGTCTTGTGACTGCCTGAAAGTCACTGATATTAACCGTGGTATTTTGCCACATAAACACAATGCAGCTTAGCTGCAAATTAAGAAAGGGGTACCAAAATGGTAGCCATTCGAAGGAAGATGATCGCTGCTGGCCTAAACAGATTACAGAAGACTGTTGAGCAGGTCAGTCCGAGTAAGCCGAAAGTACGTACAGAGCGGCCGGAGGGGCCGAGTGTGGTACATATGGGTGAGAGTATAGAGGATATACTCTTTGGACAGTTGCTACATATAACCAGAAGAGGGAAGGGTGGTCTTGAGAGGGCACGAGTGCCGCTGAGAAACCCAATCCAGGACGCGGGAGAAGTGGAGAGGATTCCTGGCACGGTGAATGGCACGCGATGGGTTCGCAACGGTTACTGGACCGTATGTCCGAAATGTGAAGGGCGAGGGGCTGCACATTTTGAGGAGAACTTTGACTCCCCCTATAGGGACGCCGCCGGTAAGGCGATATGCGTAGAGTGTCAGGATCACCGAATCCCTGGAACGGATGTCGCAGGAGTAGTCTTTCCTAAGGGCTTTTCACCGGAGGCGCTCTTTGAGCGCTATAACGCATGGTTTGAAGGGAATATGCGTTTGGTGCAAGGGGCAATAGTCTCTGGCGACAAGGCGGCCGCCACTCATCTCCTCAAAGGGATGAATAGAGTTATTACTTATCAGTGTAACTTCTTTTGGAGAGCTCCAAATGAGCGACACGGTAAGGCTACATGGACTCAACTGCTAGCATTCTGGAAGGGAGCTGAATGCGCATTCCTCTCTCTCGAGGAAGAGGTCGAGACAGAGGGAGGGAAGCAGACAGTACTTGTGTTCCTACATCAGTGGAACTCGTTTCGGAAGCTTATTAAGAGTTTCACGAGGAAGGAAGAGAGCCCAGTCGCTGAAGCCATCCCCCTTGGCTACGAAAGCGACGTCGAGACTGAGTTAGATGACGATGAAAGAGCTGAGTGGGAAGCGTTCCTTTGTGGCGTTACTGTAGTTGACGAATCCCTTGAAGAGATACTGGCAGAACAGAGGATTGACTCTCCTCGAGATGAACTGTGCGACGTCTACTTTGGGTAGGTCGCACTTGTTAAGACCCTTGGCGGAGCTAAACACTCCGTCAGGGGTTAACTTTAGAAGCAAGCACCATCAGAGTGTTTGCATCCACCATTATTACACAGACTCAATCTCTGTGTTGAAAGAGACATGCTATTATGTCTGACTTCTTAGACGGATACTCCGTCCTACCGTTTGAAGAGGCGTTTAGCCTCACCGCGGAACAACTCACAGACCATTACTTACACTCCCTGGGTAGAGTGCTGGTGGAGAAGGGTGGAGTCCACATGGATCTGTACACCTTTGCCCATCTTCTCCCTAGTGGGAGAAAGGAGCTGCTCGAGAATGCTCTCAGGAATGCAAACTCATCCCTGGAGAGCAACTTACGAGAGTATAAAAATTCTCTCGCAGTAAGTACAGTTTCAAGTACTGTTTCAAGTACCATCTCAAGTACGAGTACCGTTTCAAGTATAAGTGCAAACACAGGTGCCATTTCAAGTGCAAGGGGTGAAGGAGAGAGTTATGCAGATCTATATTGACGGGAACTACCTCTTTGAGTTCACGAGAAACTCTAGGAGGATCCTCAAGGACCATGGCTTCTTTGATAAGAAGAGCTTCAAGATAGACTATGGAGCCTTAGATACAGTGCTTACTTCATTCTCTTGTGTAGAGAAGGAGGAATCATGAGAACTATTGGTGTAGATACATTAGAGGGAATGCTTAAGGCTGCCCTTAGAGGTATTTGCTTTGTAGATAAGATAGACCAGAATCGAACATCTGTTCGGCTGGGTGATGGCCGCGAGGTGCCTATGTCAGAATGTGTCCTTACTGTCGAGGCAATGGTTAGTGCAGAAGAGTCAGAGAAGATTCTAGAGACCCTTCTTTCTAAGATTGAGCAGACAGAGAGTAGAATCAAAATACTTAGTGAGGAGTTGCAAGAATGAATGGTGAGCTTTGGGGGATAGGTATCCATAGTAAGCGCTTTCCTTCGAAGGACTATACTACCTATTTGCATATGTCAGGCAGTCGCAAGGCTGTTAGGCATGGGGAAGAAGCTCTCCTTGATCTTCAAGGGGGTTTCTTCTGGCCGACGGAAGAGATAGCAAAGCTTTGGAAAAGGCACGCTACAGATAAGGTGAAAGGCTACCAATTTAAAGAAGAGGAGGTTAGAGTGGAGCTTCTTGAACGAATCCGGAATGCCCGTATTGTAAAAGTCTTTCCGGAGGAGAACAACGTTTGACGCGCGAAAGGTATTAAGTGTAGCCCGAGTCTATATGAACTCAGGGCTTAAATCCCTTGATCAAGTCTCAACTGAAATGAAAGACTTAGGGTTAAAAGAAGCATTCGTCTGCTTGATGCAGACTGGTGATCTAAGTAAGGCTTGTGAAAAAGCCATTGAAATCAGAATGAAAGAAGAAAGACAATGAGAAAATTACCTTCTTGTATAGGCCAGCCCTTCCTTGACTTGAAAGAATATTACAAAAAGAAAGAAGAACAATTCTCATCTTTGAATCTCTCGAAAGAAGAAATTCAAGAACGAATGGAAGTGATAGAGTTAAGAAAGTTGTTTGAAGTAATCGGCGATTTTGTTAATGAATTTGATACATTGCGTCAAAAAGTAACAAGAGGAGAGATAAGGAAATTCGATGAGACTAGAAAGTCTCTCAGTAGAGCGCTCTTCTTAGCGGAAGATCTCTTTGACACACTAGAAGGAAGAACGGCACAGTCTCCCTCAACTCCGTCTAAAGAACCTACGGCTCCGTCCGGAGGATTAGCGAGCAAAGATGAACTCCATAATTTTTGGAAAGATCTATAGTTTTATTTTTGTTCTGTGAGGTTTTAAAATGGATATAATTAACTTTCTTGAAGAAAATGGATTAAACATAACTGAAGAAAACAAGCGACTAGTAAGAGTGGAGCTTGAAAAAGTTGCCGAAAGAATAAGAATGATAGCAAGACAAGAAATTAGAAACAAAGAATATGAAAGATTAAGAAAATGACATACAGAGAAGAATGTACAAGACGGTTCCCTAAGATACAACCACAACTGCTTCGAACCTATATAGAGACCCTATGTGGTCGGCAAGTTCTTATTAAGGTTTATGACACCAGCCATAAGGCTAGAGTCTCAAAAAGAGAAAGAACAAATATACCAGAAAACTTTCAAATCGCTGGCTTTGCCACGGGAGGGCTTTCCGATATCACCAGAGAACAAGGTGATCATATCGTGACTCAGGCGGAGGCCGCGAAA
>Ga0098033_1000275_pt1 | contig 25242 bp, 22 predicted proteins | sample 1_EtaG_FD_75049 | JGI IMG/M metagenome (GOLD analysis project Ga0098033, IMG submission 75049) | Marine viral communities from the Subarctic Pacific Ocean - 1_ETSP_OMZ_AT15124 metaG | ecosystem: Environmental > Aquatic > Marine > Oceanic | place: Pacific Ocean | collected 2015-01-07
ATCTGTCTCCATGGTTAAGAATTCTGACAGCTATATTATCAAGATGAGGTAGAAGACGTTCTGCTATGACTTTGTAAGATTCGTCTGTGCTTTCGTCTATTAACCATCGTGCTGCTGCTTTGCCTTGATCCACCAGATTTACTTCTGGACTGTCTCTCCACCATTTAGCTTCGCTTACATCTGGTGGCTTTGGTCCTCTTAGATCTTCTGGACCAATAGCTTTGCGTAAACCATCCTCAAACCCTTTCATCTGCTCTTTGACAGGTAAATCATTTAAGCCACTAATACCGACGTTCTCTGCATGGGAGATGTACAGTTCTGGTGGAATAGCCTGTCCAGAAACTGGATCGCGTTGCTGATAACCGTAGTGATCTATTCTTTTCCCAAGTCTTTCATCTGCTTCAACTTCTTTAATTTTAGGACTATATTCTCCATGCTTAATTTTATATGCTGTTTCATAAGCCTGTTTATGAATATCATCCGTTTGCTGAAGAAAGCCCACCCCCGCGACTTCAGGAAACGCTTCACCAAAAGTCCCCCTGCGTGTCTCAGCTCGGCGTCCACTTTCTATAGCATCATTAATAGCGTGGGCCATATCTTGAACATCCCACATCTGACCTTTATAGCTATCGGCATCTTCCCATTCGAAGTGGGGAGCCCTACCATAAATATCCCCTTTCTTGCTGTTCCAACCTCCCATGAAACCAGAACGCCAATATTGTGAAGCTATCGCAGCTACTGGTCCAGCGTCCATGATGACTCTGTCCTTCACCCTCTTTGACCAATATTCATGTAAGGCATCTATGATTTTTTGGCCTTCGTCTGCTTCTGGATCTCTTGCTGGATTCCGGCTCCACTCATTCATCTGATGACGGAGATTAGTTATAGCCTCTGAAGGGACGCCCTCCTTTTCCAAGAAGTCAAAAATACTGTCTGCCCAGTCCTCAGCTGTATTTAGTTCCCGCTCCACAAATACGGATTCCCTGATTAGCATATCATCTAGGGAATCTGGAATCCGATGCCCGCTGAGGCGTTCGTCGACCGCTTTAGTATAACGATCTATATCAAAATGATGAGGTATCTCTTCTGTACTAGGTCGCTCAAACTCTTTAAAATCGTCAGTTTTATATGGGAAAGTGGCTTCATCTTGCACCCTTCTGATCTTGTTCCAGTCTCCCATCGCCTGTGGTTCAGGTGCCTTGCCCTTACCGGCTACCTCTGTTTGTATCTTTGCAATCTCCTCTTCAGTGTCCAGCAGCTCCTTAGTTAGTTTTTCAATTGACCTGGAATGAGCCTTCATCTTCTGGCTAGTCTTTCTCCTCAAGGACGCGAGACCCTTCTTTCCTGCCTTGCCAGATAGAGATGAGACGCTGGACCTCTTGCGCTTGAATCCAAACCTCTTACCAAACATGCTTTGTTCTTTGGTTGAAAGAACGTCGCTGTTTGAGCGCATGAACTCTTCGCGTCCAATATATGTCTGCCTTTCCGCCCCAGTTGATACAGGAGCTTGTGGCTCATCTGCCATCTTAGATGCGTTCTCTCTAAGATCAGTGATCTCCTTTTCAATTCTCTTTATCTTTTCTTGGATGGTTCCAACAACCTTTATCTGATCGTCTGCTCCCCTCTTAGAAAGCTTAGACAATCTACTAGCTGTTATCTGCTCTAGGTTCTTCTTAAGAAAGTCAACCTGTCTCTGCTTACTATCTGCAAGCATCTTTGTTCTTTTAATCTTAATATCCCTAGTAGAGTTCGTTACCAATCCCTCTTCTTCGATCCTCCTAAGCTCCATAATCTCATCGATATCTCCGAAGTCTGGTGCTCGACGAGAATTGAAATTTACAACCGCAAGATTCTCTCCCCACAAAACCTTTCTGTTCCTAAGCTTTTGACCACTAACGTGATCCTCAATATGACCACCAACAAAGTCATTAAGCCTACCAAGATCCCTTTGCGATAGCTTGCTAATATCTCCTTCACCTACAAGGGCTCTGGATATATTCTGAATGTGATTGTAGTCTATCCCAAGCCTCTTCCTAAGATTATCTAATTCATCATACTGACCCGCCTTAGGGGCGAAGTAATCAGAATAATCATTCATTCTCATTCTCCACCACCTAGCTCTGGTGATGACCTCTTCAGGTAATTGAGGACTGAAGCTTTTATTATCTACAGCAGCGCTTAGTTTCTTCTCAAGCTCTGCCATATCATCAACGATTTTTTTCTTAAGCTTAGTGCCGTTTGCCCACGAGAATCTAGATAGAGTTCTCATTGATGCTTCAGCCTTATAAAGCAAATCTGGAAACATTTGTAGTAGTGGTGCTTCAAAATTCTTTCTAGACCACTTATCCATCTCCTTCATAACACTGGAAAACTGCTGCATATTGAGATCGGATTTGCCAAGCATCTCCCTAACTGCTCTTAGCACATCTCCATCACCAGTATAGATTCTTTCCATAAGAGTCACAACATCGACGCTTTTGGCATCCTCTCCTTCCTCAACTCCGATCCTAGTCTTAATAGTTCTACCGACCTGCTTGTAGGATTTGGCATTTGGATTAGCACCGGTATCCCAAACAGCAGACGGGGCGAGCCTTTCTTCCAAAGACCTAGATAGGAATCTAACAAGCGACAGGTTGGATCTGGACTTTCCTTCAAGAGCTACAATAGAGTCATCTGGTGAAATCCCATCAAACGGCTGCTTCCTCCTACCGGTGCCGAACTCAAACTCTGTCTTAATCCTTCCTGCCAAGTACGGTTTCCAGCTAGTGTTTCCAAGATCGAACCCTAGCTTCTCTGCCATTGTATCTGACAAAGAATAGTATTGGTCAAAGAGATACGCTTTGGCGTCTTTTGGATCCATCGTCCTAAGCCAACGCTTAAGTGACAAAGCTGCCAGCTTACCGTCCTTAATGGCGTTGTATGTCATCACTGCTGGCATACCGGCAGTAGACTTCATAACATCGTAGAACGACTCCATGTGCCTCATCTTGATAGATGCTGCCTTTCTTTTAGAGAGAATCATTCCAATATCTTTCTCGATATTACCAATACCTGCAACTTCAATCGCTTCCTCTAATGTAGCAATCTGCCTATGGAGTTCAAAGCTATTTTTGCCAAGTCCTGCACCCTGAACAGATCCGCTAGAGATGCCGCCGTGTGCCTCAATCTTTAACTGCTGAAGCTTTCTTACATTTGGATCCGTGTACATGTGAGAAACATAATCTTGTAGGCTTTCAATCTTAAAGCCAGCAAGCTGCTCTTGTGCGAGGATATCGTCGAATTCTCCTCTAACCCAGTTGGCATGGTCCATGAGTTTCTGTGGCAATTGTCCGCCATCATGAAGGGCGGATATAATCATTCCATCATCATTCTTTTTAACAAAGCTAAGTTCTGTTCCTTCAAGGATTCCAGATAGAACTTCTCTCTCATCTTTTGTAGTATCAGACAAGCGCTCCTCAAGCCTTGCTTGGTAATCTGTAGTCTCTTTCTGTATGGCATACTTGGTTCTGTAATAACTCTTAGTTAAGTCCTTAGCTACTCCAGATGTTGGATCAAACAATCTTGATGTATGTACAGAGTACGCGCTAGTTGCAAGCTTATATCCTGCTGCGCCACCTAATGCTGTCCCGACCAATTGCCCGGTTGTACCAAACATTACTCCACCTAGGCCACCAGCGACAGCACCACCGACCAATCCTCCTGCTAACTTTCCTGGACCGGAAGTGAAGCCTCTATCTGCATGAGCAAAACTAGCAGTCTCATCGAACATATCGGCAGCAGTTCTGCTCCAATCTGGAATATGATCCAGTTTCTCTGATAACAATTTTCCAGCAGTCCTTGCTGCGCCGCCTGGTGCTGCTGCGATAGATGCTAGCTTGCCCCTGTTTTGGATTAGTTCGTTAACTAGAGAATCATAGTTATCAACCATGTACGTTCCCACCTCATCATGTAGGTGGCGAAGCGCACTATGCTCCAGGTGTAGTAATTCATCTACTCCTGCTGCTGCACGTCTTGCGTCTTGCAGGCCTATCTTTTCTGCAATTTTCGGTCTTAAATGGCTTGCTGCTAGATTGTAGATTTGAGCGCCGTGCTTATTAAGAGTTAGGTTTGTCCCCTCGTTTGTGATTGCCTTACCGCCAAGCTTGATCGTTTGCGCCAAGCTTGTCTTCTTTACTCCAACCTTGATGCCTGCACCAATACCAAACGTCAGGTACGTCAATGGATCTAATGCAACATCTGCTAAGAATCTTGTGGCCCAGTTGGATTCAGTCATCAGCCCACCAGTGCCGAAGGTATGCCTCTTCCTCCATGAATCCATAAACGCTTGCGTAGAGAATCCAAGCTTGACTGGCCCGACATTAAAGGCGTTTCCGTCTTTCTGATTTGCTCCCAGATTGGCCATCGTTAATGCGTGTGTTGCATACAAAGGCGTAGAGAGGATATCGATAGCTGGCTGGAACCAGGTTCCAAACATCTCTTCAGAAGGCTGCTCGAATCCCATCATGTGATCCCAGTATGTCTTTTTGGGATCGCCAGCTTTAGCCCGCTCTACCTCCTCCAAGCTAATTAGACCACGGGATGCAGCCTGATCTAAATCATGGGATGTCTTCGCTAGCTTTTCTTCCTGCCAGTTATCTTCATCGCTATTAGCAGGGTTAGCTGCACGGTGCATCTGTTTCTGCTTGAGTTCTTCAAGCAGTTGATAATATCTTTCGTTATCTAATGGCATATTATTCTACCTAGAAATTCCAGTTAAGTTCTTCCATGTTGTACTTATCCGGGAACTTTTCCATGTATTGAAAGGCTTCATCTCTAGTAAGTACTCCACCACTTTGCTGTTTATATCTACTTTCAGTTAGGAACTTATATCCCGCCGGAGTCTTCAATGCTTCCCAAAGTTGTCTCTGATTTGCTGGAGAAAGGTTTGATGGAGAAGTTCGTGAAACGTCTTGGTCCATTGTATCAACAAGCTTTGCAATCTCAGGAACTATAAGCCCCATAGGTCTGGTCTGCTCATTAATTCTATCTTGATCGATTCCAGTACTTATTGATCCAGAATTAATACCATCAGTTATGATGTTATATTCATTAGCTCCAGATCCATAAATTACCCTATCTGTAAAGTACCTAGCAACATTCATTCCACTTCCACCGCCAACCACTTCATCTATCTTTCCACCGACTGTAGCCATAGCGAGGTAAAGGTAGCCCAATTCTGCTTCTCTTTCCTCTGCTGCCTGATCCGTTACAAAGTGGGCTGTCCGCTTAGGTCTCCTAATAGTTTGTGCCTCGCTTGCCAATCTAATTAATTCGTCATAATGACCTTGAATTTCCCTGCGGTTTTCTACTGGGATATTAGCTAGAAGAAGTTGTGGCTCACCTGATTTGTCCTTATAAAATGGGGAACCAGATAACTGCGCAGCTTGATATTCAAGACCACCAAGTGTACCGTCTGACCAAAGGGATTCTTGCTCTAGCTTAAAAGTCAAGGCATCTCTTTCCATCTGAATCTTCTCGGCTGTTAGATTCTTATTGAGAGATTCCAAGTTCTGTCTGTTAGCTTCAAGCGCCTCAATCTGCTTCCTCTGCTCGTCAACAGACAAAGACCTGAAAGCATCTAACCCACCTGGGTACTGTGTCCCAGCATACAGTTGCAGTCTCTGGTTTAATCCTTCGTTAATGCTGCTATCTGTTAGTGGGGAGTAGGCTCCTGAAGTTGTGACGCCTTCTGCTGCTGTTGCAGATGTTACGCCCCTTTCCGCTCTACCGCCAAATAATCCTACACCACCACCTTGGAACTCTCCCGCCATCTGGATTGCTTTAGCTTGGTTACCTTTGTCCCATTCTGCAACGATATTCTTGAATGCCTGGTTATATCTGGTAGCATCTGGATTATCACCCTGAATGATCCTGGCTGGGTTAATTCCTATCGCACTTAATGCTTCATCCATCTGATGTGGAACATACTTATAATGTCCTTCTGGAGCACCCTCAACAGCTTGCATCTCTTCAGCATATCCAGCTTTAACAGCTTTCCTCATAGTCTCAATAGTATCTTTCCAGACTACTTGCCTCTGATTACCTTGACCATCAGCAACAGTATAGGTCTGTTGATATAGCCTCTCGTCATCATGGCCAAGCAATCCCAACTGATCGACCCATACCTTATTCTTTTTGAAGTTAGCTGCTCTATTCTCTTCGGCTGTCTTATAGGACAGATCATAACCATATCTTTGTGCAGCAATACGTTCCCTATCTGTCTTATAGGACAGATCATAACCATATCTTTGCGCAGCAATACGTTCCCTATCTACACGCCTTTGCTGCCGCTCGATTTCCTCTTGGGATCCAATCCTCTCTGTCTGCATTTCCTTATCATGTACTAGGCCTGCATCGAACTGCCTTTGGCTTTCCGAGAATGTCCTATCGTTTACTCTTTTAGTTTCATTAAACTCTGTAGTAAACCTATCTTCATTGAAATCAAATGTCTCATTATACTGTCTAATGGACTCGTCGAACTGTTCGCGCTTAAAATTATAATCTCTATCTGTCTCAAAGCGACGGCGCTTCTCAACTTCAGCATTACCGACGCCCTCTGCTACTCTCGTTAGAGCAGTAAGACCTTCCTCTATCGGTGACTTCTTTGGTATGTATACTGGCATTTTAGAGTCCTGCTGTTGTCAATGATTTGATGCCCGCTTGGTTAAGTGGACCCCATTTCTCGGAACCTTTAGATTTGAACTCCCAATAATCTGTGCCATCTGCTCGGGTCGTTTTCTTATAATCGTATTGCGCATCGTGGTCCGTAATCAACTGAAAATCACCGCTAGTGAACTCAGATGATCCAGTGGTCCAACCGCCATTTGTGTCGGTCATGTTACCTACTCCACTATAATCATCCATCGCGAAGGCTGCTTCCGCAGCTGCTGGGTCAGATAGATCTACTACGCGACGTTCCCTATAATCATCCATCGCGAAGGCTGCTTCCGCAGCTGCTGGGTCAGATAGATCTACTACGCGAGAAGTGGACGCTCCACTTTCCCCCATTGCTCTAGCAGCCTCTGCTGTCCATGTGAACGATGTTGGATCTACTTCGCTAGCAGTTGCTGCATCGGCTTTGTTTTCTGAGATTAAAGCGGCTACCTCTGCTGCTGTACCACCAAGCTCACCGAGGGCTTCAATCTCTCCACCAGTTGCATCCATGGTTGCATCTATGAGTTCTTGTGATACAACCTCTTCACCCAATATACTTTCCCTCATTGCAACATCGGCTTGGATTGCGCCTGGCAGTGCGGCGCCCAATGCTGCCATTTCTTGAGATGCGATATCTGAAGCCGCACCCTGGGTAAACTCTGCCTTCTGTGCTCCAGTAAGTCCAAGCCTTCCAGCTTCTGTCTCTGATGCAACCTTAGACATTGTCCTTTGTTTGGCGCCAACTGCACCAACTGCGGTGGCAATATCAGCCATAGAATCAACTGCATCCAACTCTGCCTGAAGCTCCTCCTGTCGTGCCATCTCTTCTTGTAGTGCTTCATCCTGGGACTTAGCGCTCATGTATCCGACACCAAGGCCGGCAATAGCCCCAGCGACGCCGCCAACAGTGGTACCGACTACTGGAACGGCAGATCCAACAGTTGCTCCAGTTGTTGCTCCAGTAATTGCTCCAGATAAAAGAGCCTGGTTTCTCAGGCTCTCATCTTCCCATTCGTATGCCATTTTTACCCCTAGTAATCTAAGTCTGGAGTTGTTGAGTTAGAAGTGTCAGATAGATCATCCGAGATCGCACTTCTACCATAATAAAATTCTACATTAAGTTGAACGCTTTCCCAGAAGAAATCGTTGATGCTTCCCTTTCTTGCATCATCAGCATCGAAGCTTCCTACCGGAGCATTAAATCCAGCACCCGGCCACAGAGTAGTATTCTCATCTGCCCATCTTGCATGAAAAATACTAGAATCAGAAGTATCTACATAACCAAAGGTTCCTGAATCTTTATACTTCATGCTAATATTATACCAGCTTCCACCCTTAAGAACAACTGCGCCTCTTATATCATCTTGAGTTCTAAGATCAGTCCTAATAGACTTCTCTTGAATTTTCTTAAAAGAAACATATGGAGCAGTGTCGCCAGAAACTGGATCTATAATATTACCATTTGTATTTGGAAAGTCAGTTTTAATTACTGGGTTAGTATCAACAAACAGTCCAACCTTGAAACTTCTAATCAGTTGCTGTATTGGAGAACCGTATGGATCCCACGTAGGTTGTGCAACAATTTCACAAATTGTTCCTGGTCCAGGAAGCATTGAAAAAGAACCAAAGACATGTGCGATGCACCCATCTGGAACATATATCTTCATTGATCCATTTGGAACAGTTAACCACCTACTCCAGCATTCATCCTTTGTAAACCATTCATGCGGGGCCATCGCTGGCATTGAAGAACTTTTGATTCCCGCCACAAGAGAAATAGCAGGATCAGCACCATCATCATCGTATATTGAATTAATTGTCTTAAGATAAACTGGTGATCCATCTTCAGCAACATCATATATTAAATATGAAGGTCCTGGAAATCCAAGAAGTTCGTATGGTAAATTTTCTCTATTCTGGGATTGTGCGGATTCGGCGCTTGCCTCGGGTAGCCACCCTCCTGGACTAGTTCTAATAAAGTCAGGAACAATCCAATCCCAAGCCTGGCCCCAATAATAAGTAAGGTCTAAAATGGGATTTGATCCAACGGTTGCAGAGTTAAGCCTGCCATTAGTCCACTTTTTTAGGAAGTACCTATCAAAGCCCTTTGAATCAAAATCTCCTCTCTTGACACCCTCAATAAAAAATTCTTCTATAGTGGTAAAGTTTCTATCTACCTTGGCCCCGCTGACCAATTCTGAACCAGAAAATGTTTCAAGTGTAATTGGCATTAGTATGTGGCTCCTGGATCCTCTGCAACAATCCAAATCCTAGCCTTATCCCAGGCGTGGCAATCCTGGGTTGCATTAGAATTGAATCTCTGCTTTGATAAATCACCGCATTTAATAGCCAATGAAAAGCTATGAATGCTTACAATCGAAGAAGTGTTATCATTAGTTGTGCTTCCAAATCCAAGAAGTGGAGCGCATGTAAACAAAGTCCTACCATTGTACGCTGTCCCAGGTCTGTATGCAAGAGATGCGTGGGAAAATGGGTGCTTCTGAGGTGCGTCCCAAATTGGATTAGCGGTATCAGCAGTTTGATAGTGGGAATTTAATCTACCAAACCTTGCTTCTGTACCATTTAAAACTTGAAGTGGCGCGCTCCAACTCGCAGTAGTCCTATACATAATAGCAATTTGATAATTGTGTCCGTGCATGAAGTAATCGGTACCACCAGAAGTGTACTTATCTGAAAAATCATGCGCTTCATATTCAGCACAAATATAGCCAATAGGAAATTTCTCAGAAGATGTTCCAGTATAATTGCTCCATGGTGTATATGTTAGCTCTAAACCATTAAACCTATTCCATGCACTACCATCTTTTGTTGCAATCGTTAGGCCGTTTCCACTGACATTTAAATTGGTTCCTTCTTTTTCTGAATATAAGAAAATAGAACCTGGCTCAGACAAATGCCTGTATCTTCCAGCATTGATTGAGAACTGGTCATTAGCAATCTTTGTAGTATTTACAGCTGTTTCAATATCACTAAATCCAGAGTTTAGATCATTAAAGTCAACACGGGAATCATCTATAGATGAGGTATAAAAAAATCTAGACATTACCTAACAACCCTATTAGCTACAACAATACATTTACTGATAAGTGCATTTACACCAGCTCCTCTAAGATCTGCATCACTCTGTAGAGCTATTCCAACTTGGATTCCGAAATACGATGTTCCTTGGTCCAATGAAATTTGGCATTGTCCGGAGACTCTCTCGGGTAAGCACCTGTATGGATCTGCGTGATCGTATGCCTGAACTGTTGCAAGTGGGTTTTCAACCAAGCCACTGTTCGTCGGTGTAGATGATCCTGATCCATCCATGTCGTCTACTAATTTAATATCGTTCTCATCTTCTACATAAACACTTAAAACTGTTTCTCTTTCATACTTATACGGAAGCTCGACGGCGTAGCTCCCCTGGCCTACTTTCTGACCATTGACAGCTGGGTTAAAGGTTAGTAGAGAAAAATCTCCGCAAGAGACCTCTAATGACCAGAGAATCATAAACTCTCCGTATTCGCTGCATTCTATTTTAATGACACTACCAGGAATTAATGTAGTTTGTGCCATCAAATTTAGAACTGTCGTGCTTGGATTCGTTGTAGACTTATTGGTATAGAACTCGTGTAGCGCTCTAGGCCTAAAATCTACTCTCCTAACAGTCTTTCTGGCTAGAGAATAATCTTTAATATTATTCATCTCTGAAGCAACCTGCAAGAAGTTTTCTTCCAGGTTCCTCCTATTCAAACCATACTTATACGAGAAATGATGTAGCTTCTTAGGGTACAATGATCTTCTCCTTCTTCTTGTATGGTGGTAACTTCATCTTCTTTAAAGTAATGTCTTGCTTATGCTTCGGCAGCTTAGATCCTTTCTTCCTTAAAAGAACAGTCTCTTTTTCCCAGTCCTTCTTTAGTTTCATTGTCCCTTCGCAACCGATGGTGTGTGCGCATACGAAAGCCCGACAGCTTTAACCTTAACTGGATATCCAGACTCGAATGTAACATCTATAGTATGGCTAAAACCAATAACTGGCTTCTCGATCTCTGGGACCATCCAAAAATCTCCTGGTGCCAACCAATATGGTTTAGCATCAAACAACGGCCCATCCCGAAAAACTGGGTCGCCCCAAAACCCAAATGGTTTCTGATTGAAAGCCCTTCCAATTCTGTTCTTTGATGGGTACGCCTTTCCTTTCCCTGTGGCGACGTTAAAGATTTCTTCACCTTCTATCTTAATGTCAATGTCGGTAAAGCTAGATGGCTCCATTAAGAACCTAATACCAGAAAGAGTCCTAGAGAAACTTTGAGATTCTGTAGTCAGCCCAGCGGTTCTAATTCTTGCGGTAGGAAAAGTATTACCCCTAAACAATACATAAATCTTATCAGATACACCAAGAATTTCTTCATTGTACTGACAAATATCATTAACGCTTTCTTCTACAACGTACCAGTTGTCGGTAATGAGGTTATACATAATAACGACGTTTGGACGCTCGCTAATGTACTCAGATCTAATAGATAGGTAGTAGTAATCTCCAATTACCTTTGCTGAAGTATAGCGACCCATATCTTCCAGGTAGACATCCCTAAGCCAATACGGCTCGCTAACTTTCTTATGGCTAACGCCATCATAAAAACCAAATCCATTTGACCACAGTCCAAAAATAATTCCGTCTCCAGCATCCACAAAGGTTGAACCATGCCTAGATCCGTTCTTGGTATCCTGCTCCAATAGAGCAGCGTACTCTGTCCCTGTGCTATCGGCAACCATATAGTAAACTTCTGTTGATGTTTCTCCAATAATGAACAGCCTATCACCAGCAGGAACCAGCCCGGTGACATTTGAATATGGGTTAATCACCTGTAAATCTCTAAACTGACCAAAGAACCCACTATCAGAGTAATAGACAGAGTTTCTGTTAAGGCTAACTAGCCACAACCTGTTTGAAAAAGAACATCCAATCTCAGAACTTGGTGGAGGTCCAACTGTAAGATCCATAAGAGGACCTTGAGCAACTACATCATCCCCATCAATTGCAGTGTACCTAGTTCCTGTAGAGTTAGATTGAGCCCAATCCATAAATATAGCATTCGGGTCTCCAGGTGTTGGATCTTGTGAATTTAAATTAATAGACCTTCCAACATAAACAGTTGTTATATGCTCATCAATTGTTGGGACATCCCATTGGACTAAAGGCCAAACAGTTGTCCATGTTGGAGTGACTGTGGCGCGATCCCCATCATCGTCATCGTCATCGTCCTCTAGAGTGTAGGATCTAACAGAATTTTTACTAGGATTAGCGTGTCTCAAACTTGCAGCAGAAGCTTTACCTTTATTCCCGAAATAATCAACAAATTGAACGCACCAAACAGCAATATGCGAAATATCGCCATCACCTGTACTCTTCTCTTCATCGAATCCATTTGTTGGATCTACATTAAGTAACCAATACCTTGTAGAATTTAGGTAAACATTCCCATCATCTGATCCATCTCCAACTATTTGAGTGGTATCAACTGGATTAAAACTAGTGGTCCATGGATTTGCATGTTGCTTGTGATGAACCCCAGCATAGGCTCCGTAGTATGTAATCTCTGCACCAGAGTTAACAACCGGCCTAACTGGAATAACATGTGGTGGATTAGGAATCTCTCTGACTCCTACCGGTACGACACCCTGTACGCCATCCCAGACATATGGTGGATCACCATGATTCAGAATGACTAGCTTCTGCTCATGTATAAATAGGTAGGGCCTTCTAACAACATCGTCTGTTCCGCCCCTACCTAGTCCTTCCATAGTATGGATTAACCTAGCTCCATTACCCTCAACTGTATAGACTTTATCGTCAACTGTGTAAACCACATGTTCGATATCAAAGTAATCTGTAAACTTAATTACTCTTGTGTGCTCGCCAGTAGGTTGTTCAGATGAAGTATAATCTGAGAAGTAATCAGAAGAACCTTGCTGCTGTACCGTATTTGTTTCACCTTCTCTAAACAACCAATCCTTTCCTGGATAGTTCTGTAGATACTCACCGTTCTCTGTTGGATAGAAGTTGACAGTTCTCCTATCCAGGGCAAGTGTCTTCGTCTGTTCTGAATCCTTCAGACCAGCAAAGAAAAATACAGGTAGTTCAGTAACAGCCATTATGATTTCCAGTGCCAATACTTAGTGGGATCATAATCGTCAACATTTTGAATAACTTTATAGTCTCTATGTCTTCCAACACCAGGGTCCTCTGATGCCGCTGTTCTATCTTGCTTCAGCAAATACATTAACTGAGACCTAAACTGAACAATAGCGTCTCTAAACGAAGAAGTATCCCTGTTCTGCAACTCAACAAACTGGTGAACGCCAAGCCTAAGTAATTCTAAAACTTGGTTTGTTCTTCCAAGATCAACGTAAGATTGACCATCTGGCCTTAGTCCCCAATCATTGAGCCTATAAACATCAAATGAATAGAAGTCGTCTGGTGGTGGGAGAAGATCAACTGTAGTCCATGGGCCATCGTAATACATTTCCCTGGTCCTTAGGTTTACAGAGCTTAGCTGATCTGTTACAAAATCTCCACTATTCGTAGGATCTTTATCTCCGCCATTACCTAGGCCCCACATATAGTCGACCTGCTGATCTAGTCCGTAAACGCCAATCCTATCTTTATATTCTGGACCGTTAACTGCGAACATTGGAACTCTGGATCTCTCTGGGTTCTTCTCAGACCTCCAAAGTCTTAGCCCATAAGTGTGTTCTCCTATATTTGCATTTCCATACTCCCAATCTACCCATGTTCCATCTGATGGTGCAAAGTAGGTGGTTGTTGGTCCAGGAGCACTAATAAGTCCAGACTCTTGATCAACGTATGTCCAAAACAAATAGTAAGATCCAGCATCCATCCCACCACTAGTCTTATCAGCAAGCGCTGAGGCTGCTTTTACTTTTGGTGCAAACTTTGGACTTGGCAAGGATTTGTTATCATCTACCCTCCAAGAAACTGGCGCGCCACTTTCTGACCAGTAGCGCGTGGTCATAAAATCTCTAATGTAATCATCGTTAAGGCTGGAGGCTTTCTTAAGTAAATCAACCTCTACAGTCTTAATAGACGAAGTCCTAAAAGAATAATCTTGTCTAGTAAACTCTACCTGCTGGCTCGTAAAACCAACGTGCATAGGCTTATCAAGGTAAAGTCTATTTGCATTTGGAGATGTTAGTGGGGCTGCGCCAGAGTTAACTGTTTTATAAACTCTATTATCAAGCAGGAGTACCCTGCCTGTCATCTTCCAACTCCAAACGTCTGTTGGAATAGTAACTCCTTCCCCACCAATATTTCCACCACCGTCCAATGTAATAAAGTTGTTACCTCTAACACCAGTCCACTTATATGAATCGCTAAGCGTAGATGGTGAAAGCGTTCCTCTTCCTTCCCAGATATAATTCCAAGACCACTTTTCTCCTCGAATAAGTTTATATATTTCTTCAAACCACTGGTACATGATGTCTTCAGACATGTTCTGGCCAGTGTTAACCATCAAAAGATCAACGATCTCTTGAATTCTCATGGTTTGATTTGCCATCGGTGGTGCTCCTGGCTGGGCCTGTGCTGGCCCCTGGCTTGGCTGTGGTAGGCTGGCTCTACTCGAGGGGAGAGAGGCCCCCCAGAGGCTCTCGAGCGCCTCTGGGGGGTGGGTGACCGGGGCTTGGGGTAGAGGTCCAAGCCGGGAAGAGGTCAGTCACCCTAACTACGTCTAGGTGCTTCCGTATCGCTTGTATCGGATAGGCAATGTCAATTCAGCATCGACAAAACTACTAGCAACTGCACCACGAGCAAAACCGATGCTAGCACCGCCAAGTGAAACCTCACTAGATTGTGCTATCAGCGCAGCCTTTACGTGTGTCACAGTAGTTGCAGCAGACAACAAAGTGGGGTCAGTCGCAAGAGCAGCTGCGGTAGTCACCAATGGAGTTCCATCAGCAATAGCAGACGCCACAACAGCATTAAGAGACATGCGTCCACGACGAACAAGCCAGATTGCATCACCAGCAGTCAGAGTTTGAACAACAGAGTGCGCTCCACTAGTTGTCCAATCTACAGTTGTTGAATAGTACAGATCAAGGAAAATACCAGCAATGGTATCAACCGGCGCGATAGCTCCAGCTAAAGCTCCAGTATAGAGCAATGCCTTTCCGTTCTGTGAAGAGGTGGTACCAGATGCCAAAGTAACATCAGCAGCACCAACAGGGTGAACGTAAAGAGCAAGCTCCATATAATACTGCGCGCCGGTAGCCGCAACAGTATAAATCATCTGCCTGCTCATGCCTTCATGAAGGAAATCAGATGAGGCTTGGTTTTCGCCGTGAAGCGCCAAATCCTCAGCCGTAACCATAACATTCGGCGGAAGGAACTTACTATGGGACTGGAGGTCAGTCCATCCCATGAAATCAGTAAAACTAGCCATTTTGTTATAACTCCGTGTTAGCTAATTGTTCGATATGAAATAGAAATATCACAGGTCTTAGCAGAAGCGTCAGCCTTATTAGCGCAACGCGCCGCAATCCTAACATTTGCTGCTACTTTCTTGCGAATTGGAATCACAAGACCCATATGGTTACTTGCGTGTCCAGCAGTAAACCTTACCATAGCAACGACAGTTTCAGATGCTGCCGCTCCAGTCGCCAAGGCAACCTGGAATGAATCAGCAGCAGAAACAGCCTCAATCACAATTGAATCAATATAGATTTCAGATGTGATTGTGCTAGCAGGAACAACTTCCGCATAGGAAGCAACTACCCATGCATCTGCATGACCAGTTACTGTGACCGCATTTGCTAGTGTAGGGTAAACACTCAATGTACCTGAAAGAGAATCCTCCAGGTTATCGAATGCTACCTTGCTTGATAGTGCATTAAACATATTACCACGTCTCCCACATTGCGCCACCGGAAGAATCAGAAACGCCATGATCTGACATTCGGAACATTCCGATGTTGAATGAATCAACGATCCACTGAGTCTGCGCAAGCTGGCGATACGGAGTACGAGGAGCAAGAGCGCGACTTCGAACATTCGGGTTAACGATCATAAACAGACCGCCATTCAGATCCAGAATGTTATCAGTTGCAACTTCCTCAATGTCACCGTCCAACTTGACGGTATCTTGAAGACCGGTACGTTCGGCTTCAAACTTCTCGTCAATATGCAAGCAGTACACTTCATCAGCAGGACAGTTTGGATCCCAACTAACCCAGTGACCATCAAACATGAAAGTACGAACACCATATTGGGCATCCTGACGATCAGTAATGACGTGGTACGGGGTGCTCATCTCAAGCATGGCTCGACGAATGTTACCAAAAGTAGCCTTGGTAGTGACAAGGTCACTTGGAACAAGGGTACCAATAGTGCATGCATCAATAAGCTGAAGCAGAGCAAGAACGCCAGCGGGCAGGTTAGTACCAGCAGAAATCGTTCCAAAGTTAGAAGTCAACTGAACATATTGATTACGCCACCAAGTCTTTGTAGACTTCGCAACACCACCAACAGTCTGAGTCTGTGCTGCAGGTGCAGCGGTTTCAATAATAGTCCCAAGTCCATCTGGCTGAGAACCACCGAGTCCGTTGAAGATCGCGCTACTCAAAGCACGCTTCTGAGACACAGCAGCTTCCATCGTCTTGAAGTCAACCAAGTCGAACAGAGCTTGAGCGTTACCCTCATTCTCCCAAAGATCGAAAACATCAAATCCAAGAGGAGTTGCAATGTATCGATTGGTCCAATACGAAAGAGCGGCGCTGGAAGAGGATGCATCCGGTAGGACATCTCCTCGAGCCATCCACTTTCCCATGGTTGGGGGACCAAGGTAAAGGGGAACTTCCTTAACATCGTAACAATTAACAACTTGTGCAGTTTCCACAAATCGCCGGTAGAGGTACGACTTCTTGAGTTCCTGTGCTACGAGCTTCTTTGACCGATCTTCGATTGTACGAATAAGGTCAAACTGCTCGCTGTAACTAGTGCGAACACCCATTTTCTAATCTCCTAAAATAGTTTTTCTGAACCGTCAACAATTGCCTTGTACAATTCTGGGTTGTTTGCCTGCAACAACTCTGCTGTACGAGGAGCCCGATTCTTTCGGCGATTGCCATCACCTGAATCAGCGGGCACATTTGAAGTCCTAGTTTCTACGCTATTGCCGGTAGCATTACTAGGTCTATTGTTACTAAGCTTTCGCTCAAATCCTTTTGCTCCAGCATCTCTAATCTGCTGGAAAATATTATCTTTTCTAAACAATAAAAGCATATCAGTAGCAGTCAGGCCGCCATTAAGCGTCTCTCCGACAAACTTCCTAAACTGATCAACCTCACCTTCTGAAGCAAATGCAACAGTGGCATCGCCATACTTCTGTGGCTTACCAACAACATCAAGCATGGATGTTCTAAAATTCTCAACAAGCTTCCGTTGCTTCTTTTCAGACTCCTCCTTCTTGAAAAGCGACATAGCCTGTTCCCTTGTAAGTGGGCCATCATCGCTTGGCTGCTCACGTTGTGTAACTGGCTGCTGTTGGTTTTGTTGGTAAATTTGATTCTTCAAATAATCCTGAAGTTTCTTTCCAGCATTCGCCTCTTGTTTAGAAGCATCATTAACTTTTTGAATTGCATCAAAGACTGAATGATGCTCACTAGGCAAGCTATCACGGTCCCCGTTCCAACCACTGAAATCAAAAGAGCCGCTAGGTGCTGATTCACTTGGACCTCCAGTTGGTGTTGGTGCCGCGCTTGGCGCTGCTTCAGATGTACTTGGTGCTGCTGGTGCCGGTGTACCGCCACTAATTTCCGAACTCATTTTCTACCTCCTCTTTTGGTAAGAATTTAGGGCTTTCGGTTTTCCCTTGTTTTTCCATATCCTTCATTTTTCTGAAGACTGGATGACTTTCTAACTCTTTTGTAGGAACAGCCTTGGGCTCTGGAGGAGTACCAATAGCCATATTACCAGCAATAGCAAGACCTTTACTATCAAGGTGAGATTCGTATTGTTTAAGACTGTTAAAAACAATGCTATTACCGTTATTATCTTTTAAATGAGACTTTAGTGGAAAACTTTCATTTTCTCCTTTAAGACCCCAACATCTTTGAGGAACATAAAACTCTTGAACTTTCCAAGAACGAGAACCACATCTTTTGCATGGAATGATTTCCCCACCTAATCCAGTCGGTTGATCATTCTTGCAGGCAGACGTCCTAAAGTCATCCTCCTCCTCTCCGCACTTTTGACAAATATCAGTATAAAGCATTATAAATCTTTAATTTCTTTAATTCTTTGTTCTTGGTAATGGTTCCTCATTTCATTGAGGCCGGTATCAATTCTAACCGTAACCTCTGAAAGCTTATCTTCAATGGAATCAAATTTACCAACAACGGCAGTTACTTGATCAATAAGCTTTTCAACTGTATCAATACGCTCATCACGCCAATCACCAAGAAGCTTATCGTGCTTATCTTGCATGGCATCTAGGCGTCGCGTATTTTGTACATGAATCCACATAAGGAATCCAGCAAGAATACCTATGCCACCTAAATCAAGAAGCGTATTTATAAAGGTTTCTGGCATTATTTAAGCTGCCTTAGTCCAGACATTAAGTTATTTAAATCTGGCCCGCCTTGATCTGCGGGGAATCTCTCTGCATGTTCAGGGCCACCCATTCCACCTTGTGGGGGTCCACCTTGTGGGGGTCCACCAGCCATCCCAGGTCCACCGCCCATACCTGGCTGCGGTAGCTGCTGTAAGTCCTGCTGTCCAATAACCTCAGGCGGCATATCAAACTTAACCCTAATCATTTCGGCAAGTTCAGCCCAGTTCCATTGCTGAACCAAAAGCCTCTCTGGTGTCGGATCCATCATTAGAAGTCTAAGGAATTGTACAAATACCAATTGTTCCTCGGCATTTGCTGGTGGTTCCATATCTCTAACATCAATATTGTAACTATATGAAGTCGAAAAATCGTTTACTCCAGGCTCCAGGTTTGCAATTCTAGTTCCGAATGTAAAACGCCTAGACCTATAGAGTGAGAAGATACCAACAAGGTGCATAAGCTTAACAATGATTTCTTTAGTTGCCCTTGTAATTACTTCTCTCATCCCAGAAACTCTAAGACTTGTAGCATTGAGAAGCGCTTCAGTCTGCCTAGCTGTAATTTTCTTTACCGCGACACCTCTGTCAATATCGCTAGCTCCAGCAGCCCCCTGAGCTAGAGTCTGGAAAAAGCTAAGCAATTGCATTTGCTCATTTTGAATCCCAGGCCCTTCCCATGTTTTAATTCCTGCTGGATCGCCGTTAACTTTAACCTCTCCAGAATACCTAGCGTTTAGCAACTTTCTAATTTCTTCGCTCTCCATTGCTGCGCCAGCACCAGTAAGGACTTTCTGGTTTAAAGTCTCGTATAGCCTATCGCCAATCGCTGAGACGCCAGCACTGTACCATTCAGCATATGGTTTCAAATCTTCTACAATAGAAGTATCCCAAATGTCTCTAATTGGTGAAACAGTAATTGGGATGAGCGGGATCAGACCTCCGAATGGATTGGCATCAGACTTAATAATAATGTCTGGATAACCAAGTACGTGAACAAGATACCAGTTAGTATAATCCGGAGCATTTCTGTCTCTCCTAATATGTGTGACACAGATAAGTACTGGATCATCAATCCTATCGTAACCTGAAACTCTATTTAGTATTGGCTTATATTTATTAGAAACGCTTACATTCTCAACATTGATATTAGTAATGAGCTTAAGCTCTTGCTTTGAGATAACGACAAGCTTTGCAATATAATCTAAATCTGCGTAATTCTCGTTTTCCTTAGGAATAACAATCATAAACGGAGAGATTTCATTAAGCCACGGCATTCCAAGTTCAGGGTCAAAAGCCGGGGGTGGATCCTGCGATACGTTTTCTTCAACGATATCCTGCATTTCAAATGGGTCAAACGGAGGTATATCATCAACATCGCGACCAACATTAGCAATAACTTCCTCCTCTTGTATCGGGACATAATTATCGTTAATATCTTGGTCCCTGAAATCGACGACATTTGGAGACCTGTAAAGAACCGATCTCATTGGATCAAAGTTATGCTGGTCCATTGTATGGCCAACTTCAATCCAACCAGTAGATGCCCAAGTAGCTGTGATGGTTGCCTTAGTTAGGTGATGCTTGAGATCGCACACTCTAATAATTGAATTAGATGCAACCTCTAAGTCGTCTGCTCTTTTAGAAAAATCTGCGTTATCCGCCTTAACTTTAATGATTGGGTTTCTTACAATAAGCCTAGACTGAATAGTGTCAATGAAATCCTGAACAAGGTTTCCCTTCAACTTACCAAGTTCTGAATTCCTAATGATCTGCTTATTCTCGTTCCACAACTTATCAAACTTACCCATTCGGAACTCAAGGTCTTTCCTAATGCGCTCATCCCATGTTTTAACATCTAGAGCCATCTAGAACCTCTCAATCCCGTTAAAGTCCATTATACTTTGAAATTCATTCTTTGGTGGTTCTGGCTTCTCAGGCTTGTCTGGGTGTAGAACCACACCTTTCTTTTCATATATCAAACTCCAGGCGTGCGCTTCAGCCATTATGATATCATCATGCGCACCTCTCCTAGCCTGAATCTTTCCTTTATTGTCGATGATTATTTCGTTCATCTCTTCTACAGTTTCTTTAAAACCTGGCCTAGTAGTAAGTTCCCTGTAGGATGCCCTTAAAGAATAAAGTAACGGATGTCTATTTGACTGAGTAGTTATTGCCCATGCTCGCTCAAGAATCGGTGTATTACCTTTTCTATAATAAACATTGTAATAACCAGTCTGCTTAAACATAGACCAAACAACCTGACCAGGACCGTTACGCTCGCAATTAATGAGGGCAATGTTATACATCATTCCAAGAAGAAGTAGTGGAAGAGCAGCCTCCTCTGGTTTGATTCTATCCCTAAATAATGCTACTGTTCTTCCTTCTTCGTCTTTAACGACAAAGACAGTGTAATCGTAATCAGTTGTACCAGCAGCAGTTTCGGCAGCTTTGCCTTCCGCAACATCTCCACCAACATAATACGTTGCCCCTTCCTTTGGCATCTCTCTAATTTTAAGGTTACCGTATGGAATCGGAGTTACTGATGGTGAGTACTCTCCATAAGGTAGTAAACGGAGGGGATCGTTGTTGCCATTGCTATCAACAAGATTGCCAATAAGTACAGGATTATCGCAAGACTTCCCGCACTTATCAACTTCTTCAAAGGAAAAGAACTTACCCCCGACCGTTTGCCAGGCGTGTCTTGGAGTGGTTGGGTATTCCTGGTCGAAGATTGCTCTATCGCCCGAGAACGCGTTTTTGATTTTACTCCTCCGCCAGTATAGTTGTCTGGGGGTAAGTTCATATTTTTCGTAAAACTCCTCTTCTGTCATGATGATTTTGCCAGACTCATCAGTCTCGCAAACTTCAATATCATCATTAAGGAAAATAAACTTTCCATTAGAATCAAAACAAGATTCTGGCGGATCAGTCTGGTACTCAGCAGAAATATACCAAGGAAGGAAAATTGGAGTTGCCTCTGCTTTCCCCTCTACAACTCGGTGCCACCTATGGTAAAATCCATTTACTCCTTCAGCAGTGGACTCATCAACATAAATTGTTCTTCCCTTCTCGGGAATACCTGGAACGATACTTGCGTCAATCTGACGGTCGCGTCCACGAGGCCACTTTGGTTTTTCTGAACAGTGCAAGATTGCAATATGCTCTGAGGTTCCTGGGTTTGGTGCTTCCGCAGACTCAAAGAGGATTCTTGACATGTTCTGTAATTCGATAACTTTGGACGCTCTTCTTTCAACAGCAGGTAGCTGGGGATAGAGTTCTGAAATTCTCTCGAGCCAGCGGATGTAAGTCTGTCTCTTTTCACTGAGGTGATCCCCCTTATCAATGATAACCATGGCAGTAATGCCAGGGTTCTGCATTATAAGCCAAAGCCAAAAAGCCATCAATAAAGTAGTAATACCAAGCTGACGAGATTTAAGAATAATAATTCTTACTGGAATATCGTTAAGCCATTGGTCCAGCATTACTGCTGCAACCTTACGTTGTCCTTCATTAAGGATAAACGGGCCGTAACCACCGTCTGGAGCAGCAGGGTTCAAGCCTGGACGGTAAGCAATCTCTAAACACATCTTACAGAAGAAAGGAAAATCAGAGTAAAGCCTATCGGAAACATTAGCTGTTGGCTCTACAGATGGATCTGCTTTCTTCTTTACCCTAACAGAAGTTTTCTTCTTTTCGCTCTTAATCTCCGTAGTAAAATCTCCTGCAGCCTCAATAGGAGTCAGGCCAACTTCAGCTAGAAACAAAACCATAGCTCTTTGGCGGATATTGTCATCGTCAACATCTACACCTTGAACTTCAAGCAGTTCTTTAATAGTCTCAACGCGACCTTGAATCTCTTCTAGTTCACTTTGAGGGACTCCTGCCTTACTAGCCTCATGCTCATAATATAGCATTCTAGCTGTTTCTTTTACAAGGAGATCGTCAGTCAGATTCATCAGCGCCATTTACAATTATTCTGCTATCTACCAACATTCTTCTGTGTGCAATTTCCGCGGGCTTCTTGAACTCAATGACCTTTGGTGCAATGCCTAACTCTCCACCGTGCATTGCATCATAAATCATTGCGCCACGCATTGCTGATTCGGGATCTTTTCTAACTGATTTCGAAACAAGCACACCTTTACCATTAAATTTCTCAGTAATGGTTTCACCCTTGATGACTTGAGCTAACTGCTCAGCCATAGAATCAGGTGTAACCTCAAGCGCTTTTAGCGCTGACAGTATTTGATCTTTGTAGGTCATATGATTGAACTATTGATTCCCAGATTCCTCTTCCTGTACGAACAGTACTATTTGTCCCAGCCCAGTAGTGTTCATGTGCAGTTTTAAACTTAGGTCTGACAATCCAACAGAACGCCTTGTACTGTCGGATCAACTTCAAATCATCTTCCTCGGCAGCAGTGCAAACAAAATCATAACCGAAAATGCTGGCCATACAGATTGCGGCTCTCATTGCGCGCGTTCTATTTAGTCTTGATGTACCTGGATCAAAAAGAAGAGTGCCGTGGTTCCCGTCAGTAGCTTGGCACACCAAAGCCAAATTTAAATGTCTAGAGTTCTGACGAGTAGCACGTCTTGTTGTTGAACTGTCAGATGTGATGTGAACTGTATGACCTGCGCGGGAACTTTGCAGCCATAGTTCCCAGGCAAACTTGGACACAAATTCGACTTCGTTCTGGAATGCAAACACTGGGGGAACCACGGCACCAGATTCTGATATGTCGATTCCTATCTTCACTAGTACTTCTTCTTAGACTTAACTTTACGTTTAGGCATTATGCAACCATGAGAAACTTATTGGGAACAATAAGAGTATACGTGAATGTTTCATGCCCCAAAGCCCTTTGACACTCGCAAAGCTCCATGAACAAAGCAAAGTCTTTAGCGCTCTGGAATACCTGGCATCCAGCACTCCACCTACCTACGTTTTCTGATGCACCGTGAGAAGTCGCCCTGTGGATATTGATCCCAAAATATCCTTCTGTCTCGTTCTCCCCATAATCTAGAATGGAGTCTTTGGTACGGTCTCTCCATACATTGACTATCCCTTCCCTTTGACAAAGCGCGGGATACTCCCCACGGTGCATATCGATTTTATAAACTCCCCTATACTGTCCTGGAACTAGAATAGCTGTTCCATCTACGCTAATAGGGTTGTTTAAATAATAATTACCAGGATCAGTGGTTGCTGGCCAGCTATGTGTTATCCACTGTCCATCTTCTTTAAACACACAGCAGATCATATCATCGAAAGCATCTGGCTGTGGATCTTTATTCCTAACACCAATAATGTTAAGATTGTAGTCTCCTTCAGTAAAGACCTTGTGGCCCAACGATGAGACTGCTTGTAGAATGAAAGGAAGCATTATGATAACGCCAATCTAATATCAAGAGCGGAGCCAGGAGCAACAGTGGTTGTGACTCCATTTGCTACGGCTTGAATTGAAAGTCCAGATGTGAATGCCCAACCAGCACCGAAATCGAAGAAACTAGAAGTAGAAGCAGTAAGTGGAAAAACAAGGTCCGGTATGTCGGCGGAAGTATCAACTTGTTTAGCATCGTAAATTTTAATATATACTATAGACCCATTCGGGTTATTCACGTAAATACTTTGTAGAACGCCAGCAGTTCCAATAACATCTGTTTGCACAGTTGCAGATAGTGCAGTATCAACTACTAGTTTAGTAGCAAACGGGATCGTAAGACTTGTGGTTGTCGCTGCCATGTTAACCTATGAGGTTAGGAATCTTAAAGTTACGCCAGAAAGGACATCATCACTTGTTTCACCGGCACCAGTGACAACTGCGAAGCTAATATCAGCAAATGTGAAGCCCTTGTGCATGGTAATAGAGCGCTTAGTAGACGCATTTATCTTTAAACAAATATCTGGGACTGAACCAGAGGCTCCACCAAAGGTTGGTCCTGTAGCATCCCAGAACTTAACATACACAGCAGAGGTATTTGTTGTGTTATCCGCCTCTATAATATAGAGGGTGCTGGAAGTTGCTCTAACATCCTTTTGATCAGCATCAATACCGGCATCTTCCTTAATGGTAATCTTACCACCAAGGGTTGTCGGTAGAGTTCTTGTTACAACATCTGCCATTTTTCACCTAAAAAAGAATGGTGGTCCGGCCTAAAGACGGCAATCTCTGCGAACGGACCACCAGCGAATCCCTAACTACACTTGGGCATTTTTGAGTGGCCCCGAACTCTGCTCGGAACGCTTATCCATGAGACGCCAATCCCAGGAAAACGCTCGTCTTAGCTTTAGCACTGTCGACAGTGGGTTCTCCTTGTAGTGTTAAATCCGAATCGGAGGGGCTTTCGGCACTTTCACCCTTAGGGGGGTTAATAATTCGATTAAAGACACCGGAATATGATGACTCTACTTCACTTAAAAACTCTTCGAAACCTTCTGGTTCCTTTCCAATTGCTGAATCTATCTCGTGAAGCTTTCCTGAGAACTTCATTATAGTATCAATTCTGTGATGAAGTTTTAGAAAAGCAAATGCGAAGTCTTCTTTTTTACAACTTGCCGAAAAAGTCTTACTACCTTGCAAACAATTATTCTTACCAGCAGGATCTAGTTTCTTTCTGTTGACAATTGTCGCCAGAATTCTAAAAATTGCAAAAGTTGCTTCTGTTTTATACATCACAGTTCTCGGCCAATTGGCTGCACTCGTCTATATTATATAAGGTCTTTCTATTGGAGTGTCAACAAATCTTTTTTCCTTAATAATTACAGGCACTTAGGGCTCCTATGGGGTTTCAAACGGCGTTTTCCGCAGCGCTAGCGTGAAAATGTGATTTAAATGCAGCATTTGGTTTATTGATTTTTGGATTAGAGATGAGGGTCCAACACACTAAAAAGATATAAATGCCACACTGGG
>Ga0098033_1000279_pt1 | contig 24915 bp, 36 predicted proteins | sample 1_EtaG_FD_75049 | JGI IMG/M metagenome (GOLD analysis project Ga0098033, IMG submission 75049) | Marine viral communities from the Subarctic Pacific Ocean - 1_ETSP_OMZ_AT15124 metaG | ecosystem: Environmental > Aquatic > Marine > Oceanic | place: Pacific Ocean | collected 2015-01-07
ATAAGTTTTTCGGGATATTGTCCTATTCCATAATTATTCGTTGGTCTTAAAATAACATATTTTAATCCATAAGTTCTACCCCACGCCATCACTAGCATATCGGCTGCAGCTTTTGACGCAGAGTACGGGTTACTTGGCTTTAAAATATCAGTCTCAACGTGCTCGCCCTCTACGATATCGCCATACACTTCGTCGGTGCTAAAATGGAGGAATACGGGGCGATCACTCACATTTGCTTGTTTCTGGCGAATTAAATCAAGAAGATTCTTTACGCCAGTTACGTTGGACGTAATGAAATCTGTGCTGTCGATAATGCTGTTTCCTACATGTGATTCGGCTGCTACATTAATGACATAATCGCAATCCGGTAAATACTTGAGCGTTGCAATATTTTCTTTCACAAATGTAAAATTAGGGTTATTATAAAACTCTACTAAAAATTCTTGATTTGCGGCGTATGTGAAGCAATCTATTCCATATACTTTCCAGCCTTTGCCTAAACACGCTCGGGTAACATGCGACCCAATAAGCCCCAAACACCCAGTTATTACCACTAATTTCATTTAATCTCCCGGTACGATTCTATGTGAATCGCTGTCGAAATGTTGAGTCGAAAATTCAAATAATTCTGAATCTTCAAGGGCTACCATTTGATGTCTTAGGCCTCGGTAAACATGGAAATTTTCTCCCGGGTGGAGCACCAACTGGTTGGCGGTGGCCAGTTCATCGTTCTTCGAATAATATACCATCATTTTTCCCGATTGCAAATAAAATACTTCGTCTTTTATCTTGTGATAATGCCAAGAACAGCGCTTTCCTTTGTTGAAAAACAGCAATTTACCGCAATACTCTTCGCAATTTACAATCCATTTTTCCCATCCCCATCCCTTATCAACGTGAGTCATTGGTAATGTGTGTTTCATCAAGCTCTTATCTTCTCCACATAATCGCTACAAATTCCTTTAATGTCTTGTTGTGCCATTTGTAAGGTCGTGTCTTCATCTTTGCACACCAAAATAGACCGTGAGCACACGGGCTTTCCGGGGTAAGTCCACAAATATCCTTTGCTGGTCAAAGTAAAGTCATCCTCTTGGTGCCAAAAACAATGTATCCCACATTCTATCATATTTTTAAGAGCTTGTAAATTTTTTGCATGGCACCAAAATCCTTCGGTTTCTATAAAAACCTGTTCTACTAAATATTGTGGCTTGTCGTGCCCTAAATACCATTTGTTGTTTTTACACCACACATCTACTTCTACCTCATACCCTTTTTCGCGGGCAGTCAGCAGATAGAAAGGATTGTTTTCTAATTCAGGCCGAGGGCCCATGGTATTTCCCCGGTGAGCAATCAATTTCATTCCATGTATCCTCGCTCTCGTAGCCAATCTCCATATATGTCTTCTAAAGCTTCAATTTGCCACTGTTCAAGGGTTTCGCGGTACGATCCAATACGACCGCCAGCGCTTCGATGATTGCTGGTAAGTAAAGTCCGTGAATCGTGGTTATCGTGTTGGAGATGGGGGGTATTATCGAATAATCCTTCTGCCGTCGTGATGGCCTGTTGTATTAACGCCTCGGGGGGTACCCCGGGATGGCTTGCGCGCATTAAGCGAGTGGTTGTCTCTATTGGGTTTTTCTTATATTTCTCATATACCCATTCAACTATTGGAGTATCCTGCGCAGCGCAGGCGTCATGCCATTCCATATTTCTTTGGGCTACTTTTATAGCATCTCCATTTAAAAAATTTGGATTCCTTCGTATAGTAGAGGCAACTGAATCTCTAATGTCCCTACACACATTAATGTTGATATCCGCATATGAGCACCCTAAATGGTTTTTGAGTAAAATCATTTCCATCATGAATTTTGGCCTGTCGCCGGTGACATATATTGGCATGCCGTCGCCGTTGTAAACGCCTACAATTTTTCCAACACTCTCATATAATTCTCTAAAAATATTGAAACACAAAGTGCTCCCAGACGAAGGCATTCCCCCTACACACAGAAAAGGCACTCCTGGCAGAAAGCTGAGCATTTAAATTTTTTCCTCTACGGGCTTATGACATCTTATATAAATCCATGATGGATGGCCCGCGTCACTAAATGCATCTCTAATGGTGGTTGTGATATTTATAAATCCTATAGCAATCAGATCATCACAAATTTCTTTAGTATTTTGCACCCTCACATCATGATCGGAATTGGTACTGTGGGCCTCAAATATTTCTTCATAATAAGAGCTGCGGGGGCGCCCCAAAGGATCCTGCAAATCCAACCCATATCCCATTTGAAAACAAAATATACCGCCGGGTTTCGAAGTTCTTAACAAATCAGCTATTAAACTTCTTCTTATGGAATAAACTGGGATATGCTGGAGCGCAATAGTTGACATTATAAAATCGTATTCTTCCTCTTCTATGCATGTTACATCCACCCCGTTGTTTATGAACCATTTGCTTTTTTGGTCACTATATTCTTCGTTGCAAAACTCTATGTTTGTTTTAGATATATCTACGCCATCGACTCTTTCCCACTCACACAAACTCAACAAATTAGTAACATTTCGGCCCTTGCCGCATGCAAAATCTAAAGCTTTTTTCCCTTTAAACTTTTCCCCGTCTTTTAGATCTCCGAGAAGAATATCCCAATAATCAGGGTTAGCGTTATGCTCTATATGATTGGTAGTGCCTCCCATATAAAATTGTTTTTGCATGTGAGTATATCTGTTGTTACTGTTCATTTTTTATTTTCCTTTAAAAATCGTCGGAGATCCTCGGGTGTTCCAATTCCCCACATTTCATGTACATAAAAAGGCACTAATGTTTTTCCATCTTTTATCAATTCATTATAGACAGGGGCAATATAAAATTCATTATTCACTCTGATATTGTTTTCTATCATATGATTCGCATATTTAACGAAATCGGAACCACGTCTATACCAATAGATACCGCATGTGGCAATATCAGAAATTGGTCTCTTTTCGGCTACCTCTATAACAAATCCGCGCGAATTCGTTTTAACAAAAGACCACTTAGGATGCACAGCGTTAAAAGTAAAAACCATAGCATCGAGAGAGGTCAAATTTTTGAGGGTGTTAAAATTTTGAGGTTCATATTCGATAATCTGATCCGAATTGGCGATTAGTAAATCTTCATCATTGTTGATAAATTCCTCTGCTAGAAGTGCGGTACAGGCCGCCCCTTCCGTGAGTCCATCAACAGGTACATATTTAAATTTACCATTGGTAATTCTGTCTAAGGTGTCAATCAGCCCGGAATACTTTTCCAGATGTCCAGTACGAACCAAAAAAATGTATTCGCAGTCAAAATCCAAATTTTCCACAACTGTTTGAATCATGGGCTTTCCATTAACATCAATTAATGGTTTGGGAAACGTATATCCTTCTTTGGCAAAGCGGCTTCCCTCACCTGCCATTGGAATTAAAATTTTCATCTATAAACTCCTTTAAAACTTTAATGTTAACTTGTTCTGCGTTTTCGACCTCTAAGACAGCACACCCGGCAGCGTACGCCGCCTTCTTGCCTTTGGGAGAATCTTCAACAATTATAGCATCCTCAGGAGCTATATTAAAATGATCTAAAACTTTCTTGTATCCTTCGGGGTGTGGCTTTGGGTGTTCAACGTCTTGATTGGTTATTATAAGTTCCAAATCTTCTTTAATGCCAGTCTTTTCCAGCATTAAGTAGGCAGTTTCTCTGATGCTATTAGTAAAGCATGAGACCCTGACTGAATGATCTTTAAGCCACTTCATCAGTGCTATTTTTTCTGGTCGTTGTGTGGCGTTGTCTTGGATAATGTCTATCGTCTTTCTCTGCTTTAAGTTGTATACCTGTTCGTGATCCTCTTCTAAGAGGATGCCCATTTCTGTTAGTTTCCTCAATTTTACTTTTGTAGGAATTCCGTTAAACGTGGTGTAATGATCTGCGAGCGATATTTCATAATTACACACTTCTTTTAATGATGCGTTGAGGGCGTCTCGGTGCCAGTCGCAAGCATCTAACAGCACACCATCTAAGTCGAATATTACCATTTTTAACACTTTAAACCACTCCCCGAATTGAATAATCAATCTTTTTTTCTTCCAACAACGCTTTTAGCGAAGCTTCGTAATCCGTAAAATTCCACTTTCCTTTAACAATGGCCGTCGCAAAATAAGGATAAACAGTACTATCCCAATGAAAAGCTCCCCGCTTTTGGTCCTGGGGAAGATAAGTCATAGCTGTTTTAACATTAAAGTAGGAACATGTTTGTGTGGCGTATTCTTCAAATTGCCAAATGGTGTCTCCGCCTGTTTTGTCGTAAACCATCTCTAAGGCCTTTTTATTACAAAGACTCGGTTGAATGGCGAACTTCAAATTCAAAGGATTTTCAAATACATATGACAGCTTCGTGATATTTCTGAAGGTAACTTTCTGATAACTTGCGCAAATTAATTTTACAATGTCTATTTCTCCGCCTTTAATGCTATCGGCTATTTCATTTAAATTTTGATATAGCGGCACCTCGTATAAAAACATATCTTCGTGATGAAACAATATGACTTCTTCAGGAACCTGTCTTAAGCAGTGAACCATTCGTTGTTGATATTTTAAATCGTCATCATATCTAATCAATGTCCAATTGGGTTTTTCTAAGTCTGCGGTAGCATTATCAGAAAATAAATATTTTTGATGAGTGGGAAAATACTTGTCCACCTGACCAAACATAAGAGGCCAAACGTCCGAATAATCGGTATGAGAATAATAAACTAACGGAAACATCTTAAATCCACCTTGTCTTTTCGTACAAACCATTTTGCATACAAAACCACTTGTGATATAAGTGACTATCGGTCACACGCCACTTAGGATAAGCCATCAAATCTTTACTTCTCTGCTCTTCTATCAACAATAGTTCGTTCGTAAATTGTCCTTCGTCATTAAAATCATGAACATTATATTTTTTCGAATGTGGCCACGCAGTTGTAATACATTCTTCATAACCTGAGTGTGGTTGAAAGTCTATAAGAGCTTTCTCATAAATAGTGCTATATTCTCCCATAATTTTAGAAGATCCATAAAACCACATGTCTCCATATCCACAATTCATTTGGTTCCAATAGGGGGTGTACAAGAAATTAGACTCATTATCTGGAAAAAACCGTATCTGGTTAACTGCGCTACCACCGCGGGCGCCTATGTCAAACCGTGTAGTAATAATCCAATCGTAATGCTTTTCGTGTGTCATTTTTAGTGCTTCACATCGAGAATAATAAAAACTTAAAATTCTGCTTGCAACGGCGTTTTTATACATTGTATAAGGGCGCGGATAATTTTCATCAAAATAAGCCTGCTCAATCCCGTGTTCTTTGGCAATTTTATCAAATTCAATTTGTTGTTCAAAGCTTGCCATGGCCGGGTTGTATATTTCTCTAATTTTTGCTTCCATCTCCGGCTGCCAACAATGCACATAAAAGTCTACATCTATTTCTTTGCTTAAAATATTTTTCTTAATATGCTCATAACCTTGGGCACCCGTACTATAATCCCCCGTACTTACTGTTCCAAAATAGCCATGAAGACAAACGGCGCCTTTCATATCATATATCCCTTTTGGTGCAACCAATCTCCGGCGACTTCTTCAATCGCTTTAATCTCATTGGGAGAGAGAGCGTCTTTGTATCCTCCCACAATGCCTTGATTAGTTATATGATACTTATCGAGCATGCTTATTTCTGCGAGGCGAGGATCATAGCTCTCATGACCCTCTTTGATGGCGTCGGGTAAAAACTCTTCTACAAAGTGTAAATTTTGTTTAGCCTTCTGCGTAGAGAGGTTTAAATTTAGAATCTGAGCTATGCTTGAAACTATAGATATCTTGTGGTTTTCATCACCATTCTTATAGTCTTCATATATGAATTCATAATCTGCGTCATTCTTCCAATCGTTATATGCATTTAGCGTATTTGCCGCATAGGCTCTAATATATTTTTCGCGCATAGACTCATTGAGGGCAACAAAAGACGTGAATTGGGCCCTGTGTCTTCTAACGTTAGAAGCCACACAATCTCTTATATCTCTACGTGTAGCAAAAATTTTTGTATTTTTATGTTGAATCAACATTTCACAATTAAGGTCTCGACGGTGGCCCTTCCACACACAAATTCCCTTTTCGGATTCAGGCGACCGGAGAAGAAGATCTTGAGCGGCGACACCGCGGATGGCGTTGTCGGCTGTTACCGATTCTGGGCCATTCGGCGGGGACGTGAACGCGAAGAGATGCATAATTATATTATATAATAATGTACTGCCAGATTGTGGCATCCCAACCACTAAAACAACTTGCCTCATTTTATTCCTCCAATCCTTTACTAGCTCTCATATAATAACTTGGTCTCAAAATATAAGGATCTATCCCTACTCCGAGATCCATATCAACAAAACCAATATTGTCGAAATCGCGCTGGATGTATCCTCCATCTTCCACCTCGCAATTTAAAAGTGGCCACTCCGGCAATCCCACCTCTTCCGGGGTCATGCCTATTGGAGGATAACATCCATAATAATTAACTATGGGGGCTCCGCCGGGGACATAGCCGTTGCCCATGTCCACGGTCATCTCCCGTGGTCCAACAGAAGGAGGCAGATCCAAAAAATGTACGCTAATTGTCCCTCCTGGCTTTAACACACGATACATGTCAGCCAAGATAGAGTATCTAATAGCGTAATTGGCGATGTGCTGAAAAACTATATGCGACATTACATAATCGTATTCTTCATCAGGCGCTGGTCGCAGCGTATAACCATCATTTTCCCACGTATGACATCTCTCTTCATCATAAAATCCCATGACATACTCTCTGGCATAATGAGCGTTATGGGGGGATATGTCGCAACCATCCACTCTCTCAAAGGGGGCCGCATCTAATAAGTTTTTTATATTTCTCCCACATCCACACCCATAGTCTAGTGCTTTTTTGCCTTCCCATCGTTCCGATTCTGCTTTAATATAATTTATCATAAACTCTTGATATTGAGGATCCTCATTACGGGATGCGTGGTTCTCCACAGCCATCAATGGATGCTCCTGATCGAAAGACTTTTTAGTTTGCTGTAGATACTCTGCCCAATATTTTTCTATGTAGCTTCTCATTCCCTCCACGCTGTTCCATGGAGTTTTTAGACCATTAGGGCGGTTTCGGGCAATCGTGCCGCAGGGCGAAATAATTCCCCACGCAGGGCTTTGGGGCCGGTCAGTTGTATAAATCATTTTATTCCTCCAAATAATTTAAATTCTCGTAAATCTCTATAGGCCGGCTCTTCCGGCAAATCGTCGTTGTGGTGCGGAAAATTCTGCATCAACATCAAACCTCTGGCTGCTTGTTCTGGCGTCATATATGCATTCCAGCCGTTAATCTCAATATCATCTTCGTGATATTTGACTTCGCTGCGGCCTTCATAGCGTCCTTTCATGAACCACATATATGCGTCATAATCATCCGTTAAGATCATGCCGCCTTTCCCTATTTTTAAATGTTTCTTAATATGAAAAGATAAACACATATAGCTTCCAGGGATATACATGTCCGAAGTAAACCGCTTGGCGGCATCATAAATTGGGTATGGTTTAAGCTGGTAAATTCCCTTCCAGTTGGCTTCTTCAAAATTAACACTTCCTCCTGCATGCATGATGGACTGTGGCACCGACAAATACGTACGGGCCGGAATTGTCACTTCTTGTACTTTTAAATATTCACAACACAACAATAATGCGTCTGTACAGCTATCTGTTGACACTGCCCAGGGGGCGCCCGTGTAATGAGCCACCTCCTCTTCAAACATTTTGACAATTTTATATGGATTGTGCTTCATGTTTGGAGCGCCTCTCGATTCAGGCAAAAAAAGTTATTCATTCCTTCTATCTGTTTGAAATCACTTATTGCAAGTTTTTTTATATTTTCTAACTTTACTTCTTGGCGACTTAACAAAGGTACTATATAATAAAATTCGTTTAGGAAATATAATAAATTTTCTTTTCGTTGTACTCCAAAACAACCATGAAGTTCTATAGCTATCATAGATATTTTATGATAATCATAAAAATTTTCCAGTATACTATATTCGCTTCCTTCGCAATCTAGTTTTAAATAATTTATCCGTTGTAAGCCTAAAGTTTCCATCATGTCTGACAGAGAAATACTGGTGCATGTTGTTTGTAAGTCCACGAAATTAGTATTATCGGGGGCGTCACAACACCTTATCCCTCCGGAGTCTGAGTTGGGAGGCGCTGTGAGGGGTAATTCTTTATTACTTTCTCCGTAAATTGCTGTATTGTAGCTTTCTATATTTGTTATATTTAATTTATTTATCACTTGTAGCAAAATATTGTAATTGGGCAAATAAGGCTCAAACGCATAAATTTTATCAAAATGAGGATATGCATTAATACAAAATCCTCCAACATTGGCGCCAATATCTACGGCGACAGGTAGTTTTTTTTGTAACATGGGATAAGAAGCTTGACATTCTGCCGCACTTCCATGGATCCAATCTAAGATGTTTGACTCAGACGATAAGTTTCGGAAATGCATTATCCCCTCTCCAATAAATAAAATTTCTTTCTAAAACCACACTTTTCAAACAAACGCAAGCTTGCTTCGTTTTCTAATTTTACTTTTGCATGTGCAGTGGGGTGAAGTTGCATGATTTGATTAATCATAAAGCTTCCGACACCTTGTCCTTGAAAATCCGGGTGAGTTGCAACACGAATGTCATCATCAATAACGCCTACATATCCTGCAGGATGGCCATCCATTAAACAAATCCAATATTCATTGTTGTATTTAAGCATATATTCCGCCTGTTCAATTGACGAAATCTCTTTTTGCTCGATAAATCCTTGTTTGACGCCTTCTAGATTTCGAAGATTTCTTATGAATTCCCAAAACTTAGGGCCGTTTTTTATTAATTCCATGTGTCCACCTGTGAGCCGAAGGGGCTTCCGCTATTCAGCCAATAGCTCGTTAAATAACCGCGCGTAGATTTCCACCCTTCTAGATCTAACAAAGGATTAAGACAACTACCAATATCCAAAAACGTATTCTGGTTGTTCTCTTTATAGCTTTCATATATTACGTAATTGCTTAACGTTGCTGCCGAACACAAGATAATGTGGTCTTCTATGTTGTTGTCGGCAATATATTTTTTAACTTCCTCTACTATATTATAATCATTTATCATACAATTTATACCAATTTCAAAGGTTTTTTCTACTTTAAACGGCAAATTGTTTATATTTGCGAGCTTGTTCGCCACATATAATACCTTCCTATCCACAAAGAAGGGCACCATTTCTTCGATAAAACGCTGATAGTTGGCATTAATCAAAAGATTAGCGAAGGTCAGGTTGTCATGATTGGGTCCGTGAGTCTCTAGCATCCACTCAAAATTTTCCTTACCAACGTGGCCGTCGGTGGTAGTACAAATCCCTTTATAATACCCCTCTTGGTTGTGAGCAAATGTTTCTAATAATTTCTCTCTATAGAATTGATGTTCTTCGGGCTTAAATTCCTTTTGTTCTTCTTCGGTGTAGCGATTAGGGCCGGAAACATCCCCTGTGATATAGTGGTTTTCTGCCAGCAAAAGATGTTTGTTTTGCATAATAAATAATTCTCCATCCGAAAATCGTGTAAAGGCAAAATTTTCTTTATTTTTAACTTTATTTAAAACAAAATCAAAAGCTTTATGAAAGTCTTTTAAGTCCATGCTGACCATCTCTTTCTCCCATGATGCCCCAATTCGTCCACTAAGATGTCACGGATTCTCACCGCAGAATGACCATCTCCGTAAGGACATTCCTCTGTTGGAATGTGATCGTCTTTAATCATGTAAAAATGTCGCTCTAGTTCTTCAACGTTGCTCATAAACGAAAACACTCCCATTCCCTCGGTGCGTTCAGTCTTTTCACGACATACAATACACTTCTTTTTAAAGAATGAGGATTCTTCTTGAAGGCCACCACTATCAGTAATAACCATATACGAAGACGCCAACAATTTCAAAAATTCAGGATAGGCCATCGGCTCCACTACTGTAACTTGCTTTAATAAGCCTCGATGTTTCTGCACATTAGGGTTAGGATGTATGGGCAAAATAAACTCAAATTCAGGATTGTCACGAGCAAGCTTATCGAATTTAGCAAACCACTCGGGCAATTTCTCATGATTCTCGCGACGGTGCATTGTAATTACCACTTTGTTGGTATACTCTGGTACAATGTCTATCAAGTTGTCTAGGACTGTGTTTCCTACTGTAAAAACTTTTCCGTCTACTCTTTCGCGATCAAGATAGCCAGAACAAATCTCTGTAGGCGAAAGATGAATATCGGCCATGCAGGAAATCGCGCGTCGATTAAATTCTTCTGGGTATGGATGATCCTTATTAAAGGTCCTTAGGCCAGCCTCAAGATGGATGATTTTTATCTTTCTGTGAAATGCTGCTAACGCAACAGCAAAAGCGGAGGTTGTATCCCCTTGTACTAAGACAGAATCAACATCTTCAAAAAATCTATTGTTATTCATTACAGATGAAACAATTGTATCCAAGCGATTCTCGTCGTATTCAATATTCAGCCGATGAAAGGTGCCCATCACTTCTTTCTGTACATGCGATAATAAATCAACATGTTGACCGGTAAACAGCAATTTAAAGGGAATATGTCCCCCGAAAGCCTTAAAAAGCGGCTTAATTTTAATGTACTCTGGCCGAGTACCGAAACTGATTAGCATCATAGCTTTACTCTCCTCACTGTGTTCCAACCTTTTCTAATTCCTGTTTGCACGCACACATCTCGCTCGTTAAAAAACTGCTGGTGTGAAACGGCGTTATTTGTTGACGTTGCTTTAGTGTCAATTCCCAATTCGTTTCCCATAATAGAACCATGCATTTCTGGTTTGTTCGGCGGATGTGGAGGGCAATAAGTGGGAATCCCGCCGTGAATCTTTGCCATAAACGCAAACTGAATGTCCTCTCCGTTGTCCCAAGTGGTGGGTTTCTCTTGCCACAGATATTTCAACCACTCTCGCTTAAAAAACCAGGCATGGCCTACCAAATCGACTTCGGTTGTCTCTGCATTCTGCGAAGGCCAACCACATCTCTCGTGCTGAACGTATCGATTGCCGTGTAGAATGATACCTGCACTCCCGAGAATTCCCTCGTTGGTCTCCATGGTGCTTAAACAATTTTCGAACCATTTAGCGCCTGGTACAGTATCATCATCAAATATGGCAATGTACTCTGTATCAGCCAAGAGAGCCGCGGCAAATCTGCCGTAAAATTTCCAGTTATAATCATTATGAAAAACCCTATCTACGTCTAAACTTTTAAAATCAAATCCCTCATTGTCTTCATGAGCATTGACCCACAACCAGATCTGTGCTGGTTTAGTGGTTTGTGCACGAATTGCATCAATTTGCATTTTTAAATTATAAGGACGCCGATAAGCATTAAGAATAACTGTGATACTCTCTCCGTGGGCGGCTTTAATCGTAGCTGCCAATGCACTCTTGATATCATTGTAAACTCGGGGGCGCTGTTCGCGAACGAAATTAATTAATTCCCGTCCTTTATATTTAGAAAACCATTCTTCAGAAATACAACCATTGAGATTAGTAGTTTTAATTTTGCACCCTAACATCCGCGCTTCTAACAATACTCGATTAAAACTCTCTAAAACGCGAGGAATAAAAACATATGTTTCATGGTTAGCCAGCTGCGTAATAAATGTCGAATAGTCAGGCGATCCAATCAAAGTGTGGGAAATTCCTTTTTCCTTACAATATCGTACTATTGCTTCTGTATTCTTGGTGGGATTCCTACTGTTGACTACGGCGGCGGTGCCTTTTTTAGATGTACCGGTATTCTTTTCGATAATGTCTAATTGCTCATCGGTCCACAAACTCATTCCCAAGTTTATCACATTTCCAATCTTAAGGTTTTTGCGTATGCAATCGGCTTGAATATTCGATTGCGCAAAAATGCACTTTGCATTTGCAAATATCTCTCTATTCACAATATCTTGAAAAGGCGCTAGATAATTGTCATATACGGCGGGATTGCGTGTTTTCACATATTTGTGATCATGCTCCATAATGCTATAACAGCCAGGATGTTTCACTAATTCATCCGAAACAGCGTCCGACATTAGCGTGAAATTAGAGACTATAAAATGATACCCGCAGGAACGATAGAGTTTAACATGTTTATCGCTTATATCTGCGTTTTTAAATTTAATGACATCAAACCCATCCTCCCGGAAGAGGCTCATTAATATATCATCGCAAATTTCGGCGCCGCCACTTATTTCATCAACAAAAAAATCTGAGATATATACGATTTTCTTCATCATTCAAAATCTAATACTTCCTCTTCAATGACATCCGTACTTATATTAAGCGCTGCGCACATTTCATCTACCATCAAACCGTATTGTTTTTCTTCCCCAAACCTTTGATGTAATACTTGGGCATAATTCTTAATTTCTTCTATAGTTTCGTCAGAAGTCGAAGCGCTGAGGTCGGCATAGCAGCGGCGCATTTGTTGTTTAGCTGAATGGGGGCGCGGATAGGCCCATGCTGATTCCTTCGTAATAACCCCTTCCCAAACCACTTCTGGTGGTACGGGCTGTAGATCATACTCCACATTATAAAAGTGGGAAATACCTGTTTTCTCATCAACGAGAAAATCTAATTGTCCCGACCATCCGGGAGCCACCACCGGCAACCCCGTATAAGCCGCCTCGAAAATAGGAAGCCCAAATCCTTCTCCATGCGTTAATGTTAAAAATGCCTTGATTTTGGGGTGTTCGAACAAAGAATGAATTTCTTTATCGGTCATATCCCCATGTAAAAGATAAACTTTACATTTACGATGAGGATAATTAGACATTAGTATTTTTAGGTCGTTAAATAAACGCACGCGGTCCATATGACAATTCTTGGCAATGTTTGTTTTTATAACAAGGCCGACCTCGTCATTATGAAATTCCTCAACGAAGTATTTAACCGTATTGGGCAAATTTTTGCGCGGGCCAAACTGTGCCATAACTAAAAAATTAAAATCATACTCTAATTTCAATTCTACATTTTCGGGTTCGCCAAAATCTTTCACGGGATAATTGATAGTAGTTACGGGGGTTTGCAAATTTAGTTCTGATTGCTCTCCTGTCTGGTTATGAGTAACCACGTAAGCAGTCTGCCGATATACATTAGCAGAATGTTCTGAGACAACTAAAATTTTATCCATTTCGTTGCCTTTCTGGAGCCATGGCGGAGCCACTTTGGTTGTCTCAATGCCGGCGGTGAATCCCACATTCACGGGCGCCAGTTGCTCCCACTCATTGGGTATCGTCACCTGCAAAGAACCATCAAATTGGCCTCCTTGCTGTATAAATCCAATCGTTTTTTCAATGGTGTGATCGATCCATTCTTTTTCTTCATCTTCTTCCATAATCCACGAAGTTTGACCCCATTGTAATGGTTGGATATAAAGATCAAACAAGTCTGGTCGAGATCTTAATGCTCGCAGAGCGAACCGACTTTGTTCTCCATAGCCTGAGCGCGTTAATATAGGCGCCTTAATCAAGATTTTTTTCACGCCACCTCCATCAACTGCCAGCGATCATATCCTTTTCGAGTATTCCATGACCCATGTTTCTCTACAATTTCGTCTATCAAATCTACCCATTTCTTTTGGTAAGCTTCAAAACTGAAATTTTTTCTTACGTGGGCGAGGCCCTGGCGTGACATTTTCTTATATACTTTGGGGCTTATATTCATGGCTTTTGTCATAACGTTGTTAAAATCTTCCTGGGAGATTCTATCTTCATAAATATAAGGAACCTGTAGTGACCCAATGACGCTCTTGGAGGACGGCTCAATGCCGAATCCAAACCAATTCGTGCCATCGGTCACTTGCTCCTGCATGCCTCCCGTCATGGTAGCTATAATTGGCGTCCCACAACATAACGATTCTAACATACTTAATCCAAACCCTTCGGCATCACTAATACTAATAGTAAAATCTGCTGCATTGTACATCCCTGCTAACTGTTCTGCATCTATCTTGCTTGTGGAAAGAAGGACTTGGCCATCGTTTACTCCCAAATGTTCAATAATATGTGGCAAATCTGTTCCGTGCGGATCGCGGGCGTCTGTATGCATGATTAGAGTCGCTTTATCGTGACCAACTTTATCCAAAAACTCTTTGAACCACCATACGAGAGTGCCGCTTTGTTTGCGGCGCGCGTTTCGGCTATTCCAAAAGAAGATCTTCTTATCTTTGTTTTTCAAATTAATAGAGCTGTTTAAAGTGATATTTTCCCGCATAACTGCCGCGGCGGCCTGCCCTTCAACACTCTTAAATTTATGATAGGCGCTAGGATCTACCGCATGTGGCAAATAATGAGATGAAACGTCAGGTGCAACTTCTTGAACGATAGCATGCGTTACTTTTGAAATGCACACTACCTCATCTGTGGAGTTATAAAAGCCGCTATTAAACACCGGCGCTGGGAAATTATCCCACACATGGTAATAAACCATAGGCATGTTGGCGCGAACTTCGTTTTCTATCTCCCAAAGCCATCCATAAAAACGCGGATCCGTCATAAACCACAGAACATCAGGCTTTTCTTTATGCATCACAGAACGAATTATTTCGGGCGAGCCATATCCATCGATAGGGAAAATACGCCAATCGTCCCCATAAGGTTCCACCTTCTGAGGTGTGTAGTCTTCGTGTTTGATGGCGCCACCCATACACAAAATTGAATATCTACCAGTTTTCAATAATGCCTCAATAAAGTACTTTGTTTGAATTCCTACCCCCGATGGCGAAAGCGGGTGGTCGGAAAGTATTAAAATTTTCTTTTTCATTCTTCCTCTTGACTGCAAACAGTGTTTAAAATTAATTTTGTTACAACATACGGATCACAATTGGCATTTGGTCTACGATCTTCAATATAACCTTTTCCAAGTTTTTCCACCTGCCAGGGAATTCGTACGGAGGCAGTTCTGTCTGAAACTCCCCATTTATATTCTTTATACGAGCATGTCTCGTGTTCGCCAGTTAAGCGCTTTTCGATGCCATGGCCATAATTCTTAATGTGTTCTTCAGTATTTTTTCCGAGAGCTTGGGCTGCAGATTGGCAGGCCTCAAAAGACTCCCGCATTGCATTGGTTGAAAAATTAGTATGGCAGCCGGCACCATTCCAATCTCCTTCTTCTGGTTTGGGTTCAAATGAGACAAACACACCATGCTTTTCGGCAATTTTCTGTAGCAAGTATCTCGACATCCACAAATGATCACCAGTTTCAACCGGAGGAAGAGGCCCAACTTGAAATTCCCACTGTCCAGGCATCACTTCTGCGTTAATGCCTCCAACTGTAAGGCCTGCACGAAGGCAAGCATCTAAATGTTCTTCCACAATTTCTCTCCCAAATACTGCATCAGCCCCCACAGAGCAATAATATTTGCCTTGCGGATCCGGGGTGCCTTCGGAGGGAAATCCTAACGGCCGATCATTTTTATAAAAGGTATATTCCTGTTCCATTCCAAACAGCGAAGCGTGTGCAGCAAATTCTTCTGCTGCGGCGCGGCAATGGGCGCGCGTATTAGTAACATGTGGAGTTAAATCGGTATTATATACCTCACATAATACTAACATTGAATCTTCTCGTCTGATGGGGTCTGCACAAGCCATGACGGGGAACAAGACACAATCGGAATTGACTCCCTCTGCTTGGTCAGTACTAGACCCATCAAAACCCCACAATTCGGGGTCATTGTCATCGGGCATTACTTTTGTTTTGCTCCGAAGACGCGGAGTTGGTTGGCCTCCGTCAATCCATATGTATTCTGCTAATTTCATTTATTCCTTTTTCCTTTATGGGCAGTGTTCAGTGTGTCTAAAGTCACACCGATTACAAGATAATCTATTTTTAATATAGCGTTTGTTTTTGATATTATACAATGCTTTCTGCATTAATTTTAATGCATTTTGTGTTTTTTTGGGGCCACTAGTTACTCTAAAAAACTCAACTTTGTTTCCCTTTGAAGTTCTCTTCAACAACGAAAAGTGAGTTTCTACCTCTTTTGGGTCTATTTCAAACTTCTCACAAAAGAAGTGTTTGTATAGTGTCAGTTGATAAGTAGTCATCTTATCGCTTCGACGCCTTGCATCCCATCCCCAACCGCAAGTTTTCCAATCAAAAATATGAACTTTTTTATCAGGAGTGACCACAATAGCGTCAATAAAGCCTTTGAATTTATACTCTTCTCCTTGAATCGGTTCGTAAAGCGGCAACTCAGCTGCGAACAATTTATATTCGCCAAAATAATCATTTAATGCGTCTTCAATTTCCGGCAATATCGCCTTTCCTTGGGATCGCATCTGGGTAGCTAGATTTTCATCTATTTCAATGTCATCATCGAGCTTCTCGATGCATTCCTCAAATTGCTGAATGAAATACTCTTCATTTGCTTCTTCCTTGAGAAGCTTCTTTTCGCAGACATCGTGTATAGCCGTTCCAAAGGCAGTAAATAAATTTCCTTTGAAGCCTCCTATTTTGTCGATGCGAGTAAGTTTATGATAAAAGGCACAAAAGGCCCAGTCTTTAAGTTCTGAATATGATATATGCGGCACGCAATCTCCGGTAATTATATTATAACGCCTTTACGTGGCTTTGTCAAGTTTTTCTGGGTCTTGGAGAAGTAAAATCTTTTTATACAACTCTGGGCTAACCTTTTTAAAGAAATTATGATTTGAATCTAAATAAAATTCTGTGAATCCAGTGGCATAATATTCTCGCAAGGAGGTTGCAGCATAAGGCGTAATAAAGAGCCCCTTTAACAATTGGAATAATTTATCATAACCAATTTTTTTATATAGAAACATATCGAATTCTTCGTCATACTCCGGATTCATATAAACACCTAATGGTGTTTTATAGCCTTTGTTCCACAAAATGTCATACATGTATTTTCGTTTTCGTAAAAATTCATCTTTAATTTTTTGATCACTATAAATTTCATATCCGAGGGCGCTTTCTAAGGAATGAGCAACTTCGTGTACAATATCATCGTACATGTCCTCTTCATCATCTTGCACGTTTGAAATATACAACGTTCCATCCTTATAAAAGGCATTTAGTTTTCTTTTCTCAAATTCCTCAAACCACCCCACAATAATCATTTCTACTTCGGACAACAAATGCGATGGCACCGTACTTTCTACTTTGCTGATAACGTTTTCCACATCTACTTTGTCATTCATCATACGATCTTTAAAATATACATGAATACCGGTAGGCGTGTAGAAGCTATTCACCGCCTCAAGTATTCGTGCTTGCGACTTTTGTATGTAATTTATCAGCATCATCCAATCCCAATTGGTAACCTCTCAGAAAATTCTCCTCCGCGAAAGCAAATACAAACTCGGGAAATTCCATGGCCATTACTTCGACAATCATATTAACGGTTACCTCTTCATTATCTAGTTTTGTTCCCACATATTCTACTAACATTTCCTTTAATTCCGAATCTCCTTCTACTGACTTTGCCAGCATGGGATTCTCGTGTATTTTTTCCTCTCCAATCACAATTTCTTCGCCTTCTCTCTCTAAACCATTACTCATTGTATAACTCCTTTTCTATTACAATATTAACACAAAACTTGCTTTTGTCAAGCTTTTTATAAAACTTTTGAGGCTAAAGTGGCGATATCGCTCCGCTCGCCCTTCTTAAATGTCATGTGGCCCGCTATGTGAAAGGTTTTAAACTTTTCAATTGCATGCGCAAGACCATTAGAAATTTCATTTACATATACATTGTCAATTTGTTCAATATCTCCAGTGAGCACAATCTTGGTCCCTTCGCCAACGCGAGTAATAATGGTTTTTACCTCGTGCACGGTAAGATTTTGAGCTTCATCAATAATGATAAACGCATTGGAAATGGAGCGGCCGCGAATGTAGGTCAAAGCTTCTACTTCAATTTTTCCTTTGTCAATATATAGCTGTAATGCATGTTTGTCGCCTCCTAACAGGAATTCTAGATTATCCTGAATAGGCATAATCCATGGCCACATCTTCTCTTGCATGGTACCAGGCAGGTGGCCAATGTCTCGTCCAAGTGGTTGCACTGGGCGGGAGATAATCAAACGTGAATAATGATTTTGATGTAAACCAATCGTTTGTTGTAAGCCTGCTGCCACACTACACAGGGTCTTGCCGCTGCCAGCGGTACCCACCAACGTAACAATCTTAACATCGGGGTTCATTAACAAGTCGATTGCGAAGGCCTGTTCTTTGTTTCTAGACGAGATTTTCCAATCGGGTATCTTGTCATGGATGACTTTTTTTAGAGGCTTGTGGAGGTCTTCAAAGCGAGCTAATGCAGACTTTTTCTCGTTAGCATTGGACACCAACATCACATACTGGTTGGCATGCCAAGTTGCGGCGCCGTCTTCGGGGGCAATGATAACACTTTCACCTTGATAGAATCTATCTACCACTGCATCATCTACAGCATGGACCACAAAACCCGAGTACAACTCTTCAAAAGAAGTAACGGCTTTCTCTAGCACAAAATCTTCGGCCTCAATTCCTACCGAATCGCAAATGACGCGCATATTAATGTCGCGTGATACCATTACCATTTGTCGCTTGGGGTACTGTTCTTTAACGGCTTTAGCGGTGGCAATGATCGTATGATCGGGAATGCGAATGTCCAAATCCGGAGGAAAAATTACCTCTTTAAGGCATTCATATGACATCACTTTTAGAGTGCCCTTTCCTTTCCCCAGGCGCACTCCTTGCTGCAGGCTCCCTTGGATCCTTAAGTCGTCAAAAATGCGAATAATCTTTCTCGCATTAATCCCCACAGCGTCTTGGCGCTTCTTGTGCTTGTCTATCTCTTCAAGCACTTTTAAGGGGACAAAAATGTCGTGATTTTCAAATTTGTAAATAGAACTAGCATCCGTTAAAAAAACACTAGTATCTAAAACGTAGTTTTTCTTCATAGAGCACCGTCTACACTAAATAGGGCCCTATTCCATATATGAATCATATGACGCCTTATCCCAGATTTCTTTCCATTGTTTTTGTCGTTTCTCATATTGGTTAACCGCCTCATAAAGCATAATGTTGGCGGTTTGGGACGTATTCAAGCAATAGCCTACACCGGGGAGCGGAATATACACGATATCACTGTTTTGTAAAATTTCTATGGGTACCCCGCATTCTTCCTGACCCACCACCAAACATAGAGGGCGCCCGAAAGAGAAATTATAGCTAGAAAGGGGTACTGCGGCATCAACGAGTTCAGCAGAGACCAGTTTAATTCCTTCCTGGCATGCGTAATCAACAAAAACGCGCGGGTTAGGATGTGTTTTAATCGTAACATAATCATATAAGCTTCCCGATGAAGGGTTTAATACCCGACGCGAAGGAACTGATCCTATAACGTGAATATTTTGCGCGCCAAAACAAGCTGCAGCCCGAATAACGTAGCCCAAGTTACCGTCATGCATGAAATTAATGCAAGCGATACTAATAGGGTAAGTCTTAGCCAAATTTCTTTTTTCATCGTACCTTTCTCTTCTTGTTTTTTTTCTTGATGATGTCTTCATCAAACACCCATACTTGGTGTTCTCCTTCTTTGGGATAGGGAACACCCGCCTTTCTCAATTTTTCTATTTCCTTTTCATAAAGCAATAGCGCCTCCCAGCCGGGAGGGCCCTCAATATGTCCTTTGCATGCTTTTTCCACTCGTTTTTGTAATTTGACATGAACGCGTGGTCCGGCGGCCGATTCCACTAACACAATATCATTAACTTTGTATTTCATAAAGGCTGGGGCGGTAGGATTCGAACCCACGAATGCCGGGACCAAAACCCGGTGACTTACCGCTTGTCGACACCCCATTGTTTTGCTTAAGTGGCTGGGGCGGCTGGATTCGAACCAGCATCCTTCCGGTTAACAGCCGGATGCACGGCCAGTTGTGCTACACCCCAAGTCGAATTTATTTTTGTTCTTTAAGGGTTTCGACAACATCTAATAGATCTTTACTAACGTTTTTCTTAAAAGTTTTAAGATCGTTCTCTAGCACAACCATGTTATCAACTAACTCATTAACGCGTCCACGCAACTTTCCAATTTCGCTTCTCTGATCGGCTAATTGCTTCTTAAGTTTCGTATCGGACCGTGTTGAACCGGTTTTGGTATCACTCATGTTTACCTCCTTTTTATAAAAAATATCGTATATCCACTTAAACATTTATTTCTCGGAATGTTTAATGTGAGTTCTGATTGGTGTGATGCTGTTATTTTCATTTCTGGGGAAGGCGCGCCTCTCGGTACCTCCGATTCCCCACAACAACTCTATCTCTAACTGTTTACACAATTCTACCTCGGGTGTATTTCCGTCAAATCGATGTCCCCCGTTAGCAAAATAAGTGGGGACGAGGCGTTTAAGCGCTTCGCAGACTGTTCCATCGCTATCGTCTACCGAATCTACCAGAACAACTCCTTTGATAGAATTAAGAATTTCCTTTCTCTGTTCAAAGCTCATAAATACAAACCCTCGTTCTCTGTAGAGCCACTCATCGGAATTTGCCACCACAATAACATGGCCATATTTGGCAGCGGCAGTTATCATACGAATATGACCCACATGTACAGGATCAAATCCTCCCGAAACCATTACGGTTGGCTTTTCATCCTCATTTGCCACGCTTTTTCTCCTTTTTGGTAGCTTTAGGAACGATAGGGTACACCACTTTCACCTTGAATTTGGCGCCAACGTTGCAATCGCGGCGGCCATATCTTTTGACACGTACCTCTAGTTTACCACTCTCGTCCTCATTTAGCAACTCTTTTCTCAAAGAATCTGCATCTTCAAAGGAATTAAAAATTCCTACTTGTTTCCAATTTTTCGTTTGTTTAGGTGTTTCGCTCATTATTTCCCCTTTGGAATTACCCATATATCATCTGGTTTGATTTCTTCAATGAAATCGTCTCGGCCTGTACATTCGCATTTAGTGGCAGTAACCGTGTCAAGACGACTTCCCCACTCGCTACAAGCATGCCGGCATTCTTCGATTGTTTCTGCTGTTAATTGACAGGATTTTACATACACAACCATGCATATTGTCATACACACGTATAAAGCTATAGAACTAATTAATTTGGCGGCGCCTGACCCACTCATTGTCTTCGGAGGCATATACGAGTTTTTGTCTTGATAGCTCATCAATTACTTTTTCTTGTGGATTATCGGGCTCGATTGAGTCAAATCGACTTGTCGGCTCTGAAACAGGATGGTTAAACCCCGGCTTATAGTTTAATATATCTTCCACCTTTTTGTTAAGCTTTCGAATTCTTTTTCTTTCCGGATTGGTTAACTTTAAATACTGGAGAAAGAAATATGCGAACCCTATATAGCTCGTAACGAACATCAAAAAGACTATATTAATCGTTTCACTCGGAATAAATGACATAACCTATTTCAATAAGTGCCCCTTCACTTGGTTCAAAGTCCAAGTAAACTGTGTTTGTCTCTACTAAATAGTACCATTCTTCAGTGATTACATTATCCACGTATACGACAATGCTTTCTTCAATGGGTGTTTCGCTTAAATTAATATGCTTAACCGGACCTACCAAATAAGTACTTTCCGTCAACCATTCTTCCCAATCGCTACAGATATCAATTCCCACTTTTCCATAAAAAGCAGCCAACTCTACGTATTTGGTACCGAGATTAAAATATGAGCCGCATTCTCCATTTTCCACAGTTACAATTGCGACGATATCGTGTTGTACTTCGTTGAATTCTTCGTTTAGCCACTCGTAAAATAGGGCGGCTGTGAGAGGACTCTGTTCGTCTTCATCTGAGACAAAGATTATTAGCTTGTCAGATTCTTCGCGAAAAAAGGATTCTCCTTCATCGGTGTAGTGCACGAAATTATACATCGCAGAAAATCCAGCTTCCGTGCTGTCCATTCCTAATGCATACGGAGCCAGAAGAAAGTCAATAGAAGTTGACCATGCGTCATATGGGCCTGCAAAATAAGGCTCCATCAAGGAGGTATTAATAAACCCAATTTTATAATCTTGAGTAATGTTTTCAATATCGCCTCTTAAAATTTCTACGCCGCGACTCACTTGTTCATAGTTGTCATTCATAGAGCCTGACGTATCCAATATGATAAGAACGTCAATTGCTTCAGGGGGTGCTGGCTGAACCAAAGAATCCACCACGACTTCGGTCGGTGGTGGATCCACAGTTTCAGTTATGTTAGTAACAATGCCATAATCTGCTGTACAACTTAATAATAATAAAACCGCATATTTGGCAAATTTTTTAATGATCATCGCAATCACAGGGAGCGTAACCGCAACAAGGACACCTAAACGGCTCTTCTTGCACCTCCCTATTATTACGTAGTTTTGTCTTTAGCTTTTTCCAAAAGGAAGAAAAAATCCTCCATAGCGCTTTTAATCGTTCTTTCCCCATCAATTGAACTCCTCTGGCCATAATAAGGCATCTTAACTATGCCTTAAAAGTTCTAAACGCGCTTTAATCTTTAATTGATTTTTTGAACAGATATCTTCTTCCGAGTCGTGTCTTTTTTTCTAGCAAATACCAAAAATCCTCTAATTGTGTTCGAAAGTTTAAATCTGCTAGTTTTTGTCGTCGGTCAGCTTTATTTGGACGATACACACGCTTCCGCGGTTCTTTCATTTAATCTCCACCATAAGTTTTATGTAATTCTATAATTTCTTCATACTCCGCCACTTTTACCCCGGATGAGTTCAATGCGATATCAAGATGAGGAGGGATTTCGTCCACTTCTCCATCAATTGAAACCACAAACCTCATTTTTCCTTCTTTCGTCTCCCAATCATATGAACATCTATTTTGACGCATATGTGTTGCTAAGTCGTTATATATGAATGGATTGCGAATTTGCATCCAACATATAACAGCTTCTTTAATTTCTTTTTCAGATAGATAAACTGTTTTCATATTAGTGATTTTCATTTTTTTGCCTTCTCTGTGAGTACCTTAACTGACCAACGAGAGTTTTTGGAAAACTTCTCATAAGTTTCTAATTCTTCTTTTTTGACTTTAAAGGTGAATGGGCGGCCGCGTACTCTAGACATGAACTCTGCCTCTTCACCCATTTTTAGCTTTCCCACCGAATCTTCTTCGCCATAAGGGGGATATTCGCCGCCTGGTTTTGTTCCTAAGAGATATGCATCTTTGCCGTCTGTCAAGCCTCCGCCGCGGGGAATCATTAAAACAGAGTCCTGTTCATACTCTTCGCCTAAAACTGCCATCTTTTTAAAGAAATCAGGTTCTTCGTTTCTGTTCAAAATAAACAAACTTCGTTCTGCCACTTCAATGGCTTTCTTGGTCCCGAAATTTTCTATATAATTTCCATCAATTTTAGTCACAGCATATCCATCAGTCAAAAGTTGAGCTTTTAATTCTCGATTTCTTTCATAGTTTTCTTTATTGGGATATTCGTCACGAAACGCTGAGAAAATAGAACTATCGTGGTCCATAATATGACCATAGACCCTGGATAGGCCGCTCTCAGTAATAAGAAATTTTCTCCAATTTTCTAGTAATTGTTCCATGTTAGTATAAATAGTATCACAACATCTTACCGATTGTTAATAATATCTTTAGGGGATTGAATACTACTATTTTATCACATCGATACCAGTCGTATTGAGAATCAGCCTCAATATTACGTAGTTCTATCACTCTTTCGCGATCCATCTCGAATGCCTCATCATCTTTCCAATCTACCCGAACAAATTTCCATTTGTTCTCCATTTTTTCTTCAATTACTATCCCAAAACGGATATGCCTTTCTCTCCAAATTGTATAGACGGGTTTCCCGACAAAATTCATCAATCCTCCTTTTCATAAAAATCTTTACTTAGTCGCTTAGCGGGGAGTGGCGTCCAAAGAGCAACAATATTATTATCGGGATCCTTGGCTTGCGGATAAATGAAGCCTTTAAACCCATGTTCTTTCTCTCCCAAAGTAGCCACCACCTCATAAGCATTAGCTGGGTAATATGATGGCATGCCTGTTTCTTCTTCTCTAATTTTTTTATAGTCATTCACTCGATGTGATAATTTTAAAGGATCTTCTAACACGGGGTATAAATCGCTTTGATGTATCCTTACCTCATAAGGATGGCCTTGGATTTTACCAATTCCAGTATCTTCTTGGGCCCACTTAGTAAAATAAAACACCCGCGGCCTATCCCATGTTCTATATTCTTGTTTAGTATAGTTTTTAATATTAGCAGCTGCAATGGCCGGATCTAGAATTTCAATGTCTGGAGTAGAGGATACATGATATAAAACCACCTCGTCTCCACCCATGTCAATTTCTATCTCTTCTTTAACATACTGTCGCCAATTTTCTATTAAATGTTTCATACTATTAAGTAGTTCTAAAAATAGTGGAGGCGACAGGAATCGAACCTGCGACCTGCTGCGTGCAAGGCAGCTGCTCTCCCTACTGAGCTACGCCCCCCCATTCTTATCTAAAGAAAATGGTGGAGGCGGTGGGAGTTGAACCCACGTCCACGATAATTCCAAATTCAAGTCATTCACAAGCTTAGCTAGTTTACTATCACAAACTAGCAAAGATAGATAGTGTTCCAACCTACGCTTACTATCCTGTTGCGTTCCACCTGTTGCCAGGAAACCATTTTTGATTTTTTATTTTCGCAGGAATCTACCTGTTATCTTAAATTGGGTAATAAGGCTTTAAGAGGCCCCAGAACTTACGCTGCTAGAGCGATGGGTTCAAAGTGAACGTTA
>Ga0098033_1000280_pt1 | contig 24844 bp, 28 predicted proteins | sample 1_EtaG_FD_75049 | JGI IMG/M metagenome (GOLD analysis project Ga0098033, IMG submission 75049) | Marine viral communities from the Subarctic Pacific Ocean - 1_ETSP_OMZ_AT15124 metaG | ecosystem: Environmental > Aquatic > Marine > Oceanic | place: Pacific Ocean | collected 2015-01-07
AGCCAGAAAAACTTGACAACTCTATGTAAGGTGGTTATAATATAGAGTACGTTTGGAGTTAATTTGTCACATATCTCATATTCAGAGCTAAAAGACTGGGTCTTTTGCGCTTTTTATCATAAACTGACTCGTATCGATAAATTGTCGGGGTTTAAAGGAAACGAATATACCGCATTTGGAAGTGCGATGCATTCTATATGCGAGAAAAAGCTGTTACAAGAAGAGGCGAATGAAGAGATTTTTGTTGAAGAATTTAAGAAAAATATTATTCGGCTAGATGATGATGTAGAGATTGATAAAAAACTAGTGTTAGATATGGTCGACCAAGGGAAAAACCTCATCCCTGAAATTCAAGAAGCCCTAGACAACTATTTTGTTCAAGAATATCAGGTTCTTTTTGTTGAGATGCCATTAATGGAGCCTATTGAGTCTGAGCCTGACTATAAGTTTAAGGGGTACATTGACGCGATAGTTTTAACTCCTCATGACAAAAAAATACATATTTTTGATTGGAAAACATGTTCGTGGGGATGGGACTCACGCAAGAAAAACGACAAGATGATTACTTATCAACTTACTCTTTATAAACATTTTTTTGCTCAAAAATTACAAGCCGACCCAGCGGACATTGAAACCCATTTTGCGTTATTGAAAAGAACAGCAAAACAAAATAGAGTGGAATTTTTTAGAGTTACAAGCGGACCTAAAAAAACTCAAAATGCTCTTAAACTTTTGGACAAAGCCCTTTATAATATTAAAAATAAGAGACATATCAAAAACCGTTTATCGTGTACGGCAGGATATGGATGTAAATTTTATAGGACAGAACATTGTCCATAGGAGTACAATGAAACTTGCAGAGTATATCTGGATTGATGGGACGGAACCCAGTCCCCAATTACGCAGTAAGACAAAAGTAATACCAGACAACACAAATCCCCCTATATGGGGGTTTGATGGTTCGAGTACCAATCAGGCCCCGGGCGAATCTTCTGATTGTGTTTTAAGGCCTGTTTTTATATGTCCGGATCCGACTCGGCTCGAATCGGACAATATTCTAGTGATGTGTGAAGTATTACACACAGATATGTTTCCACATGTGACCAACACACGACAAGCATGTGTTATTACAGAAGATCGATTTCAGGAAAGAGAAGGGTGGTTTGGCATAGAACAGGAATACACTTTAATGTGGAATGATCGCCCGCTAGGGTTTCCCGAAAAAGGTTACCCAGAAGGCCAAGGACAATATTATTGCTCAGTAGGCGCCCACAATGCGCACGGACGAAAGATAGCAGAGGAACACCTGCAGCTATGTTTAGCTGCTGGCTTAGCTATTACCGGTATTAACGCAGAAGTGTGTCCAGGCCAATGGGAGTTTCAAGTTGGTGGCCCAGAGATCGACGCTGTGAGTGTCTCAGATCAACTCTGGGTGGCTCGTTGGATTTTACATCGTGTAGCGGAGAAACACGGCGTCACGGTGTCCTTAGAGCCGAAGCCAGTAAAAGGGGATTGGAACGGCGCAGGCTGCCATACCAACTTTTCCACCAAAGAAATGAGAGAATCATTTACAGCTATTGAAGCTGCCGCCACATCACTGGGGCGCTATGCAGAGCATCATATTAAGAATTATGGATATGATATTGAATCAAGATTAACGGGAGAACACGAAACATGCTCATATAAGGAGTTCAAGTGGGGTATTTCTGATAGAGGGGCGTCTATTCGGATTCCATGGCAGTGCGCGCAAGAAGGATATGGATATTTAGAGGATCGCCGGCCAAATGCCAATTGTGATCCTTATGTGGTTACCCGTTTAATTTTAAATACGGTATGTTCAAAATGAGGAATAAATGAAAAAAACAAAAGTATTGGTCTTATCTGACCACCCCTTATCACCATCAGGTGTAGGTAATCAAACGCGCTATTTTATTGAAGCGTTGTTAAAAACTAATCGTTATGAATTTATATGTTTAGGGGGTGCGATTAAACATGTTGATTACCGCCCTCAACAGATTGAACCATATGGGCAAGACTGGCGAATTTTTCCTATTGATGGTTATGGAAATCATGAAATTATTCGGTCGTTATTACAAAAAGAAAGACCAGATATTTTATGGTTTATGACAGACCCTAGATTTTATGGCTGGCTGTGGGAAATAGAGAATGAAGTTCGAACACATATTCCAATGGTTTATTATCATGTATGGGATAATTTCCCAGCACCGGCTTTCAATGCGCCTTATTATTGTTCGACGGACGAAGTAGCTTGTATTTCAAAAGTTACACATAAAGTGTTACAAGAAGTAGCACCAGAAGTATTATCTCATTATGTACCGCATGCGGTAGATCCTGAGATTTTTTATCCTGGTGTTACTGCAGAAGATAAAGCCGCCTCCATAGAGATGAGACGCAGATTGACGATAGAATCTAGTGTTAAATACAAAAATCCTAATAAAAGAATCTTTTTTTGGAACAATAGGAACGCTCGACGTAAACAAAGTGGCACCTTAGTGTGGTGGTTTAAAGAATTTCTTGACGAGGTAGGCCACGATAAAGCTGTATTGTTAATGCATACAGATGCTCGCGATCCTCATGGACAAGATTTACCACATATTATTGAACACTTAGGAGTGGACGACGGCCAGATTTTATTGTCGACCAATAAAGTTGATCCGAAACATCTGGCTAATATTTACCGAGGAGCAGATTTTACATTGAATATTGCGGATGCGGAAGGTTTCGGACTGGCCACCTTAGAGTCGCTTTCATGTGGAACACCTATAATCGTAAACATGACAGGTGGCTTACAAGAACAAGTCACAAACGGCAAAGAGTGGTTTGGGTGGGGAATTCAACCATCGTCCAAGGCCGTGATTGGTTCATTGCAAGTACCCTATATTTACGAAGATAGATTATCACAAGAAGATTTTAATAAAACTCTTTCGAAAGCTTTAAATGTGAGTAAGAAAGCATACAATAATATGGCCGCCGGCGGCCTTAAACACGTAAAAGAGAACTATAGCTTTACAGCTTTTAAGGAGAATTGGGTGAAACTGATGGATGATATAGTAGAACGTCATGGTTCTTGGGATACTCGTAAAAACTACCAACGATGGCACTTGTTGGAGGTGGCATGAAAAAAAGAATTTTTTTAAAAGCGCCCCTACTGACCCGTTCTGGATATGGCGAACAGGCACGATTCGCCCTTCGGGCACTACGATCCCGAGAAGATTTATTTGAGATTTTTATTCAGCCATTAGAGTGGGGAAAAACCTCTTGGATTACTGAGGAAACCGAAGAACGCGCCTGGATTGATCAAACAATTGAAAAAACAATTGCTTATCTTCAAGAAGGAGGACAGTTTGATGCGTCTCTTCAAGTGACCATTCCTAATGAATGGGAAAAATTAACTCCTATAAATATTGGATTTACGGCCGGCATGGAAACAACCAAAGTGGCAGCGCCATGGCTACAACGTGGCAATGATATGGATGCTATTATTGTAGTCTCTAATCATTCTAAAAAAACTTATGAGGATACGGTTTATATGGCAAAAAATCCAGATACCCAAGAAGAAGCTTCTTATAAACTTAATACCCCTATTGTGGCAATTAATTTTCCTATAAAAGAATATGAGAGTTGCCCGGATTTAGGAATCAAATTAGATTATGATTTTAACTTTATAGTTGTGGCTCAAATGGGCCCCCGCAAAAATGTAAGCAATACTGTTAAATGGTTTATTGAAGAATTCAGAGATGAGGAAGTAGGCCTTGTTTTAAAAACTAATATGGCTAAAAATTGTCATATGGATAGACAAAAAGTTTTTCATGATTATAAGCGCCTGGTTGGAGGATTGGGCGATAGAAAGTGTAAAGTATATCTATTGCATGGAGATATGGACGATGAAGAGATCCATTCCCTTTATCATCATCCACAAATTAAAGCGGCTCTGAGTTTAACTCATGGAGAAGGTTTCGGCCTTCCCTTGTTTGAGGCCGCATATTCTGGGATCCCCGTAATCGCTCCCGGCTGGTCTGGACAACGAGATTTTCTGGTTAATCATAAGACCGGCAAATGTGAATTTTTTAATGTGGAGTATGATCTCCAACCGATCCCAGAACAAGTAGTGTGGGAAAATGTAATTATTAAAGAGTCGATGTGGGCTTATCCCCGCGAACATTCGGCCAAACAAAAGATGAGAGAATGCTACGCCAATTATGATGAAGCTATGGAAGTAGCTGCCAAATTAAAAGCACGATTGATAGCAGATTTTACTGCCGATCAACAAAACGCAAAAATGATTGAAGTATTTTGTAATGCATTGAATATGACGAGCGAGCCACTTATTGAACAGATTGTAGAATTTGGATAATGAAAAAAATAGTATTCATTGCTGATTTTTTTATTGATGAGATTAAGGGCGGCGCCGAAATATGCGACGATATCTTAATTGAGATGTTACGTAGTGATGGATTTGATGTAATTAAATTTAAAAATTCAAATTTAAGCCATAAACATATTAAGCTTTATCACCTATGTGGATATCATTTTTTAATATCTAATTTCACTTTAATGTCGGACGCCGTATCAACAGAATTGATAAAATACCCCGGGTCATATAGCATTATGGAACACGATCATAAATATGTAAAAACACGTAATCCAGCAGTATATGAAGATTATATTGTCCCCTTTCAAGATATTGTTAATAGAGAAATTTTTACAAACGCTAAATGGATTTTTGCGCAATCGAAAATTCAAGCGACGACTATTCAAAAGAATTTGAAAATAAATAATGTCATTAATTTAGGAATGAGTTTATGGACCCGCGAACAACTAGACATTATCGAAAAGAACCTTACAAGTTCCAAACAAGCTGATGCCGCCATTGTTGATAGTAAAAACCCAACAAAGAATACAGCAGTTACTATTAATTTTTGTAAAGAGAAATCGCTTCCTTATACTTTGATAGGATCTTCAAATTATGCTGAGTTTATTGAACAACTTTCGAAGCATGAGACATATGTGTTCCTTCCCCGTGTTTTAGAGAGTTTTAATCGAGTATTGCTTGAAGCCCGCATGTTAAATTGTAAGCTTATAACCACCAACCTCAATGGATGTACATCCGAAGAGTGGTTTACAGAATACAAAGGAAAAGAACTCATAGACTTTGTCGATCAACAAAGAGAAGTAGTTTTTAACAAAATTAAACAGGGAGTATTAGATGAAAAGAGAAACGAAGATATTAATAGCGCTAGCAGTTATTCTGACATTACTGTTATTTTAAATGCATATCGCCGCCCCTATAATCTTCAATTACAGATTGATGCCATTAGACATCAAACAAACCCACCAAGGCATTTATGGTTATGGATAAATTATCATGAAGACAACGAAGACTTTAATTTTAAATCATTAGATGTCGATAGAATTATACACAACGATTACAATTGGAAATTTTATGGAAGATTCTCGGCAGCATTATTAGCAGACACTGAATATGTGGCACTTTACGATGATGACACAATTCCGGGAACCAAATGGCATGAGAATTGTCTAAACACAATGAAGACTCATGAGGGGATTTTAGGCAGCGCTGGCGTGATTCTTAAAGGCGCCCGATATATTCAACATGATCGATGCGGTTGGCCAACACAAAATCCCGAAATTACCGAAGTAGATTTAGTAGGTCACGCTTGGTTCTTTAAGCGCGAATGGTTGAGGTACTTGTGGCAAGAAAAGCCCACCACTTGGGCGAATGGCGAAGATATTCAATTTGCTTTTATGGCAAAAATACACGGTGGTATTCCGACGTATTGTCCGGCACACCCACCAGACGATAAATCTATGCATGGATCTGTGTTAGGAAATGAATTGGGTATCGATGACAAAGCCACGTCGACCGATAGTGCTGTGTCCCATAAACAGTTTTTTAGTGAGAGAGACCAATGTGTGCAAGCAGGGCTGCTAGCAGGCTGGCAGACAGTAAGGAAAATTGAATTATGAGTAAAGACTTTCATGAAGAATTTGATAAAATTTTAACCCTCTTAAAAAAGAAAGAAAATTTTGCTTTTACTCGTTTTTCCGATGGCGAGTTATTTATTATGCAAAATAAAACTCTTATTCTGGCGCCGCAACATTATGTTACGGGAGAGATTAGAGGGCAGAACAGATACACCGCTGAAGAACAAAAGGAATTCCTTCCCGAGAGGGATCAGTTTTATAGGGAGAAGTTAATTGAATGTTTTAAACATAATCAACACAACTACTTCAAAGGTGTTTGTACAGCATCTGACGGTCACGTTGGCCAAGAAAATTATAAGTGGCAGTTGGAATTGTTGGATGGAAATGAAGGCAACCTCACGTTCGCGAATGTATTAATAAATGCGAATTATCATAGGTTTGTTGAAGAAATAATTCCCCTCTTGGTTGATAGAGAGATAATATATCTTGTTAACGAATTAGCTGATATTGCGCGCCTTCCATTTGAGATTAAAAAATCATTTAAAATAGGTACAAATTGTATGATAAATGATTATAATATAGTAGAGGAAGTTAAAACATATATTGCCGATAACAATATCGAGAATCATATTATCTTGTGTTCTGCGGCTAGTTTGAGTAATTATGTAACTTACGAATGCTTCAAAGAGAATCCCAATAACACTTTTTTGGATATTGGAAGTTGTCTCAATCCACTCTTAAATCTTGAAGGGTGGAAGTACACACGAGGATATTTAACGCACTATTGGTTGAATAGTGGCAGTCCTTTTGGAACACAGGTTGACAAATGGTAGATTTAAAATTCGTTAAAAATGGCCCTAAATATTGGGAGTTTATCCGGCGCCTTCGAAATATGGAAGGAGTGAGAGAAGGATTCATTCAACAAGAAGAGATTACAGAAATTGAGCATGCAGCATACATGCTTGAATATAATAATAATTTTTGGTTATGTCTTGTAGAAGATGTTCCTGCTGGATTTGTTGGAGTTATAGAAAACGATATTCGAGTTGCGACTCATCCTGATTTTCAAGGGATGGGAATTGGGTCTTTTATGATTAATCAAGCGATGGATGTACACCCCCAAGCAATTGCCAAAGTGAAAATTCAAAATGATCATAGCTTGAAGTTGTTTGAGAGATGCGGCTTTAAAAAGAAATATTATGTGTTGGAGAGAACAAGAATTGATGACTGAAATAATAAATTTACAAGAACAAGAGGACCTCATGGAATTCTTAACACAAGAACAAATGGATTGGCATCGAACATCTTTTATAGTGGATGATATAGAAATACCCACAACATTAAATATACCTCAGAAATCTTATGAGATAATAGCGAAAGAGGAGATGGAGAAACATGTATGTTGGTCCGGAGAACTAAGCGATACTTTTATAGAGACGGGTACATTTTATGGACACGGCATAGTAAACGCTCTTATGCACGGCGCCAGGGAGATTTATTCTGTTGAAATAAACCCAGAGTTTTATAAATATACGGTTTTCAAAATGATTCTGTGGGTTCAATTTGCATCACATCAAGGGGGGAATTATTCTGTCACAGCAGGAGAAGCTAAGACTAGTATAAGCTTAAATGATAAAATAATGATAAATTTATATTTGGGTGACTCGTCTGATATTCTTCCCATAATTTTAGCTGAGTGTAATAAGAAAGCAACTATATGGTTAGATGCCCATTATGGGCCCGATGTAAACTCCAAGTTAACACCCGACGATCCTTCCGACGAGTTGTTTCCTGTATTTAAGGAAATAGACAGTATTTCTAAAAATAACATTAAGGATCATAAGATAATATTAGATGATATGCTGCAATTTACAAGAGTTCATCCTGGCCGTTTGAGTGAATTACAAGAAAGGCTTTTAAAAATTAATAATAATTATTCCTTCCGTACGAGGCCTAAGAGTGCGCATCACGCAGAGGGCGGCGCCCCAGATGATTATATATTTATTGCTGAGATCCAAAAATAGAGAGGAAAATGAGATTGAGACACAATCCTTATAAAATAGTGAAAATGTTCGAAGAAACAGTGGCTGATTATACAGGCTCCCCCTATGCGATATCAACAGATAATTGTACGGATGCCATTTTGTTGTGTTGTAAATATTTGAACGTTCAAGAAGTCACTATTCCTTGTCGCACCTATTTATCCGTCCCGCAATCAATTTTACATGCAGGCGGCAGTTTAAAATTCGAAGATATTCGTTGGAAAGGGATTTATCAGTTGAAGCCCTATCCGATTTATGATGCTGCAAAACGCTTGACTGCTGATATGTATATTCCCGACACCTTTATGTGTCTATCGTTTCATATTAAAAAACATCTTAAAATTGGAAAAGGAGGCATGATTCTTACAGATAACAAAGCAGCAGCTAATTGGTTTCGAAAGAGCCGCTATGAAGGCCGCAGCGAAATCCCCTATCACGAGGACAATATTGCTATTAATGGTTATAATGCGTATATGAGTCCAGAACATGCCGCTCGTGGCCTAATGTTGATGCAGAATTATCCCCCTGAGAACGAAGATTTACCAGAAGAACCGTTTTATCGTGATCTTAGAGAGTTTGATTTGTTTAAAAATATAGAGGTAATAAGATGAAGATCGCCCTTTGCTTACATGGTTATTTTGCCAACGCCGGCGGCGGACACGCTTCGGAAGTAGCGTATGAATATATAAAAAGAAAAGTATTAAAAAATGATGTAGATATCTTTGTTCATAGTTGGGATATGGAAAATAAGCATATTATAGAAAATCTTTATGAACCTACTATGGCGCATTTTGAGCCCCAACAGATGTTCCATAATGAGTTAAAACAATTTGATGAAACATGGTTTAATGAAGAGTTCGCCCGGCCCCAGACGATGTATAAAACTAATACAATTTTTCGAGGATTGAGTTATTTGTACTCCCGCGCCCGCACAGTTGAATTGAAAAAAGAATATGAAAAGAAACATGGTTTTACATATGATTGTGTAATGCTAGCTAGATTTGATATTTCAACGCGCGGTAAAGAACATCCCCAAACATATTATGTTACTAATATGAATTTTAACACTACTTTGGACATGACCCATCTCTATAGCGCCTATTGGAATCAAATGAATCATGGTTACGCGGATCACTGGTTTTATTCTAATTCTCATAATATGGATATTGTTGGAAATTTGTATGACAAGGTGATGGAATATTATCAAGAGAACAGTGAATATGTGAAAGCAGTTACCCAAGGCTGGCCAGAGAGCAACGCATTCGATGAATTTAGTAATGAATGTATGAATACCACTACCGAAAGAAGCTCTCAACTTGTTACTTTCCCTAAATGGGGGTGTATCGACAACCATAAATTATATAAATGGTATTTTATGGAAACAGGATTACATAATATATCCAAATATATTGATATTACCGAAGACACTCCATCCCCAAAGGTATACTAATGCTTCAAGATATATCAGTGTTAATGTACAGTCATAGTGATTATTCAGATGTGTGGGATATGTTCATAGGGCAAATTGAGGGCTTTTTACCTGAGATGAAAAAGTTTGGATTTGTAGATAAATCGTTAAACAAATTCCCAGCTAGTTGGAAAGCATTAGAATATGATGATACTCTCTCGTATAATGAGAGATTTTCTCATTGTTTAGAACAAATTGAAAGCAAATATTGTATTTTACATCATGAAGATATGCCCCTATATGCACCGCCTCACAAACAAAAACTCGAAGACTGTATTCAAATCTTAGAACAAGATAACAGTTTACAATATATAAAGCTAATCAAAGGTGGAGAATTGCGTGATATTCCTTATCGAGGACATTCCAATCTTTATATCATTCCCCATGACTCTACCTGCATTTTTGCGGTGCAGCCTACTATTTGGAAAACTGAAAAATTGAAATTAATATATTCACAAACCAAAGTGGGGCACATTAGAGAATTCGAGCCACTGAGCCAGGATGTGTGTAGGCGCAATCGAATATATGGAGCCTATTATTATGAGAATGAGCCTTTGCGCGGAATGTATCATCACGATTCTTCCATTTATCCTTATATTGCGACGGCTATCGTAAAGGGAAAATGGAATATGTCTGAATATCAGGAGGAGATAAGAACTCTCGCTAACAAATATAATATTGATATAAGCATTCGAGGCCAAACGTAGATGATCAAATTAATAATTTTAGACATAGATGGAGTAATGACAGACGGCCGCAAATATTATGGACCGACGGGGATGCCCGTTATGAAGACTTATTGTGATAAAGATTTTACGGCCATAAAACGAATGCGAGGAACCGGCTTGAAGGTGTGTATGCTGTCCGGAGATGAATTTATTAACAAAGAGATGGCAGCTAATAGAAATATAGATTTTTATGCGGCCAGGGGAAAAAAGAAAACAGATTTTATTCCGCAATTCATGGAAACCTATGGTGTACTTCCACAAAATATGGTATATATTGGAGATGATTTATTTGATGCGAGTATCATGAAAATAGTAGGCCATGCCTTTTGTCCTGCGGACGCATGCGAAGAGATAAAAGATATTTGTGGCCACCGCAACATCCTCACTTCCCCCGGGGGACATAACTGTATTGCAGAAATGGTGAATTTGCTACTGGTGAGAAAATTGATTCCGGATACAACAATGGAACAAATAGAAGAATTAGATAAAAATGAAAAGTTTTGATATTGCGGTTTATGGCAATTTAATTTTAGATAGAGTATATTGCGTAAACGACTATTGCGAAAATAATTCTAATAGCGTAGAGGACTCATACGTTTCCCCCGGCGCCATCGCTAATATTATTATGGCTTTGGGTCATGATAATAAATTAAAGTTACATTTATCATCTATAATTGGGAATGACCGTAAAGGCCGTTATTTGGAAAAATGGTTTATTAATTTTAGAAAAGTAAATGGAAGCACATTGGAGTTCGATTTAGAAAAAATAGATGCAAATACTTCTGAGGCCATCATTATTTCGGATTTGAAAAAAAAGACAAGAAGTAGTATTGTAGATTGGGGCGCCTGCACTACCTTCTCAACGTTGCAAGACCATAATGCAAAATGGAACCACATATTGTATATCGACCAACTTCCCAATTTGGATTTAAAAAGTTTTAAAAATTTATCTAAAGACTCTATAATATCAATAGATTTGTGTTCTTCCGCTCATTCGGCGGAAGAGAGAAAACGAATTGAAGAATTTCTTCCTTATGTTGATTATATATTTGCGTCAAGTGAAGAGGGAAGCAGTTTATCAAATCTTAAAAATGAAGAGGAGATCGCTATCAACCTGGGAGAAAAAGTAAGAGGATGTGCCATTATTCATCGTCCCGATGGCAGCACGATATGCGATGGTACCCACAGTAATTTATGTAAAATTAAATTTGATCCTATTACAAAGCCTCTCAATGTTTTAGGAGCCGGCGACAATTTCGCAGCTTCATTTATAACATCTAGGATCAATGATTATCAAAATAGTGACTTTGAAACCATTCTTCAAAGTGCAACAGAGTCACATTTAGCCGCCACTCATTTTATTAAAAGGAACATATAAATAATGAAAAAATATAATTTGCTATTACCTGTTGCCGGTCGCGCGCAGAGATTTATCAATGAAGGGTATACAATGCCCAAGCCACTTATTATGGCTCAAAATAAGCATGTAATTGATTGGGCCATGGATTCCTTTGATACATCGGAGTGTAATATTATTTTTGCAGTTCGATTAGACCATATTCATAACTTTGCAATTGATGAAATCTTGAAAAGTAAATTTGGAGAGGATATTAAAATTGTGGTTATTAACAAGGTAACCCGCGGATCCGTAGAAACGTGTCTTCTGGCAAAAGAGTATATTAATAATGATTTACCATTGTTTATTTATACACCCGATGTTTACTACCAGCCCACGTTTGATCCTAATTCAGTGCCCAAAGACTTAGATGGGTTTTTATTAACTTTTAAAGCGAATAGTGCCGCCCATAGTTATGTTCAATTAAATGAACAAGGCCATGCAACGCGCACCGCCGAGAAAGAGGTAATTAGTCAAAACGCCGCGGTCGGGGTGTATTACTATAAGACAGGAAAAATGTTTGTAGAATACGCTGAAAAGTTAATTGCAGAAGACATAAGAGTAAAAAACGAATTCTATATTTGTCCTATGTACAATTTTTTGATTGCAGACGGACTAAAAGTGGGGATCCAACAAGCCGAAAAGATGCACGTTTTAGGTACCCCAGCAGAACTAGAGTTTTTTGTAGATCATGTGGTCGGCCTATTTGGCCAGAAACCAGTTGGTTTATGTTGTGATCATTCTGGGTTTGAACTTAAAGAGAAAGCCTGTAAAATTTTAAAAGAAAATAATGTTCCCTATATCGATTTTGGTACTTATATTAATCGGGATTGTGATTATAACGAATATGTGGCCCAAGCAACCAAAGCTATGAATGATAAACTATGTGATTATAGTTTAGGGTTTTGTAGGACTGGTCAAGGCGTTAATATTTTAGCAAATCACGTTCCTAATGTTAGAGCAGCCTTAGTGTTCGATGAATATACAGCAGAACATGCCATTAGACATAATTGCGCTAATTTCTTTTCTATTCCTGAAAAATATGTAACTCCCGAAATATTTGATAGAATGATTAAGATTTGGAAGCGCACATCGTTTGACGGTGGCCGCCATATGACGCGGATGAAAAAGACTATAGGTTAAGCACATGTCGGATATAACTATTCTTATTCAGGGCCCTGTAAATTCAATATCCTTAAATAATATCGATGTTTATAAGCAGTATGGCGACGTGATAGTGAGTTGTTGGGAAGACGAAAAGACCTCTATGATTCCTCCGGAGGTAGAAAGATATGTATACCCGCTTCCAGATATTAGTTTAACGACAGGCACCGCTCCCAATAGTACTTTTTATTGGGCCGTGTGTTCGATGGATAATGGGTTTAAAGAAGTGCAAACGCCTTATGTAATAAAAACACGAAGCGACGAACAATTTAAAAATTTAAATCCGTTCATTGAACGTTTTATGAAGAATAAGGAATTATTTGTGTGTGGGAATATATTTGCTAAGCCTTGGGCCATAGAACCTTATCACATTGGAGATCATATTTTTATGGGCCAAACCCATCTATTATTAAAAGGAGTCGATTATTTGCGTAGGATGTATGAAAAAAAAACACCCCTTAAAGAATGGGCCCATCAAGGGCCCCATACGGCCGAAGAAATTCTAGCGTATTCCTATTTATTTGCTAAAAATATCGATGAAGGGAGTTGGCCCTCTCACAAGACTTATCTGAATAATTTTGGTGTTGTAGACATAAACCGAACCGAGAAGTTTTTAGTCGCCCATCAACATGTAAAGGCTTTTTGGGAAGATAAATTTATCAATCCTTGGGGGGTGAGTGATGTGGGAGGGGAATAATGTTTGTGAGTACCAAAGATAAGTTTATATTTTTTCATATCGCCAAAACGGCCGGCTCCTCAATCCATATCGCGTTAAAAGATAGATATGGTTTAGTGCGCTCGGAAAGAGCAGACCCCCCGCCTTTAATTCATCATATTGGACCAGAGGTCTATCTAAGCCAACACCCCGAACACTCTGGATATTTTAAATTTGCGTTTGTAAGGAATCCATTTGATCGTATTTTATCGGCCTATATGGAGTTTATTCAAATGCCACATCGCACCAACTATCCTTTAAATATTCATAAATATAATTCATTTGAAGTTTTTTGTTGCAGTTTCGCTACGTCAGCCTGGTGTTTGGATCCTCATTTTAAAAAACAAAGTGAATTATTGTATAAAGATGGAAATCTTTTAGTTAATGAAGTTGGAAAATTTGAAAATTTACAAGATAATTTAATTTTGGAAAATGAATTTAACTTGTTTCCCTATTTGTGGGGTCAGACCAACGGGTGGCATGTCTTTGATGTTACGGGAAAGCTGATAAAAACAGCAGGCGTTTGTAACTGGATTTATAGTGAAGAGGAGTTTTATGAACAATAAAGAAGAAATAATACCGCTTGTACTTGTGACCGGGATGTCACAAGCAGGAAGTACTTTGTGTTATAATTTGATTCGTTTATTAATTGAACAGTCGTACAATAATTATAAGGTAATGATTCAGGCCGAACAAATGGGTTCCCCTCCCTCGGCGATTTATACACATGATATAGGGGGTCCCAAAACTTTTGTAATTGCGAAACAACACGACCTACCCATATCCTCTATGTTACACTCATCACAAAATGGTGTTGAATACAAAAAAAAGAGAGACACAGGCGCCATTCCTATTATAATATTTAACGTGAGAAGGGACGTTAGAGACACGACTGCTTCAAATTTACGAAAAAACCCTCAACAAACTAATGTTGTGCAAATAGCAAAAACTAATATTACCTATTATAGTGATTGGGCCCCAGTAGCAGATTATGAATGGGTTTATGAGGACTATAAAAAAAACCCCATAGAAGTAACAAAAAAGATGCAAGATGTATTGGGAGATATTAACTTAAACGAAGAACGTCTTATGTATGTGGTCCACAAGGCCGAGACCATTAAAGATCTCGCGCCTGAAACATTAAAAAATGTAGAACCCTTCACGCGCCTGAAAAGTGAGCATATTACTAATAATGGTAAAATACAGGCATATAGAGATATATTAACTGACGAGCAGATAGAATTGTTGGAAAATACCTTTGGGGACTGGTTAAAAGAAAAGGACTATATGGAATGAGATTGGTGGCTCATCGAGGAAATAGATTTGGACCCTCCCCAAATAATGAAAATAAGCTTTTTTATGTGACAGCCGCATTAAATCAAGGCTATGATGTAGAAATAGATGTCTGGAAGCTCAAAGATAAATGGTACTTAGGCCATGATGAGCCCAGATATCTAATAGATCTGGATTTTTTAAAAAAACCTGAATTGTGGTGTCATGCAAAAAATCTACAAGCGTTAGAGAATATGTTATACAATAACATTAACTGCTTTTGGCACCAAACTGATCGATATACGATTACAAGCTCCGGCGCCATTTGGACTTTTCCCGGACAACCAGTGTGTAAGAAGTCTTTGATTGTGTGTCATAGTATAGAAGAAACAATTAAGATGGCCAGTCAAAATATTTTAGGAATATGCAGTGATTACGTAGGAGATATTGAAAATGTCTGTCGAATATAATCAACAGAGGCCCCTCCTTATGAAAGAAGTGCCCAAGGGCTGGGGCTGGGAGCGCTGGATTATAAATAATGAAGAATATTGTGGCAAATTATTGTTTTTTAAGAAAGATAAGAAATCGTCATGGCATTATCATATTCTTAAAGATGAAGTATTTTATGTTCAATCGGGAATTATTATCGTGAAATATTCTTCTGCAGATAAGATAGAAGAAGCAGATCAAATCATCCTGCAAGCCGGCGAAGCATTTCATATTGCCCGCGGACTAAGACATCAAATTATGGCCATTCATGAAACCGAATTGTTTGAATTTTCTACCCAACACTTCGATAGTGATTCATATAGGATTATTAAAGGGGATTAAGTGAAATTAGTTGTGGTAACAGGATGTTTGGGCCTCATCGGCTCTTATGTAACGCGTCAATGCCTAGCTAAGGACTGGAAAGTGTATGGTATTGATTGCTGTACTTATGCAGCGAACGAAGAGTTTTTAGACGAATTTAATCATAATGAAAATTTTACTTTTGTTAAGAAAGATATCGCTAAATTGACATATCTGCCTGATTGCGATTACGTAATTAATGTTGCGGCTGAATCACATGTGGGCAACAGCATTGTAGACAGCACCGACTTTATTCAAACAAATGTGTTTGGTGTTAAAAACTTATTAGATCTTATTCGTAACAAACAAAGCAATGTAAGTGATCGGCCTGTGTTTTTTCATTTTAGTACAGATGAAGTGTACGGCGACATTACCAATGGAGAACACATTGAAACCGATATCCTAAGACCCAGCAATCCTTATTCTGCGAGTAAGGCCGCGGCAGATATGTTAGTTTTTGCTTGGGCCAGAACTTATGGAATTAAATATTTGATTTTACGTCCGACTAACAACTATGGAATTGGACAGTATCCGGAAAAATTAATTCCCGTTACCGTTAAATTATTAAAAAGAGAAAAGAAAATTAAACTCCATGATAAAGGTGAGCCCATTAGAAATTGGCTACACTCTGATGACACCGCTAGCGCGGTTATTGCGTTGGTTGAATCCGGCGCCACAAATGAGATTTATAACGTCGCCGGCGGATTTGAACAAAAGAACATCGAGACAGTCAGCAAAGTATGCGAATGTTTTTTTGGTGAAAAAAGAGATTGGACAACATATTTAGATGTGTCCTTTGTCAGAGAAGGACAAGATGTCCGCTACGCCCTAAACGATGATAAATTGCAGTCTCTAGGTTGGAGACCGCGGAAACATTTTGATAAAGAAATCAAAAAAATAGTTGAACACTATAAAAATACCTTTAAATGGTAAAGGAGAAAACATGCAACTATCGAATCAAGCTCTTGGAGCAATTATGATGGCTCTTCAAGAGTCGTTAATGACACAAAGCGATATCGTTCCGGTATTACAGGGATTTGAATTAGAACAGACAAATGAAGGATTGGTCGTTAAGAATCCACCCACGGTTAGATTTTCTAATGATGAAAAAATCACAAAGGATGACACAGAGACCGTGGCACGCTAGATGCCGCGTTATAGATATCAATGTAACAAATGTAAGGAAATTACAACTGCTTTTCATGGAATTAAAGAGCGTTATGAAGATTGTAATAAATGTGAACAAAAGCAAACAATGGAAAAGCTTTTGTCTACTCCTTTTATTATAAAAAAAGAAATTCCCAATAATTTGGATAAGCCGGTGGGAGAAATAACCACTGAGTATATCGAGATTAATCGTGAGATTTTAGAACAACAAAAAGAAGAAGCAAGGAAAAAGACACATGAGCCGACTTGAAATTATTTTATCAGCAGTTTTATTTCTTTCAGTTCTATCAAATATAGGATTGATAATGTACGTAAGAGGCGCAATAATAAGATTACTGTTTGTTTCTGAGGAATTAGGCGATCTGCAGCAGATGACTAATGCGTTCGCTGAGAATTTAAAAATAGTTTATGAGTTAGATATGTTTTATGGCGATGAAACACTTAAATCTTTATTGCATCATGCTGTGTCTTTTAATGAACAATTAGAAACATTTGAGCACATCTATTCTCTGACGGAAGAAAACACACCACAAGGAAACCCACCAGAAGATGACGGTACAAAAGACGACGAAGAAGCGCAAGAAGAGAACAGCTAATTATTATTTTACATCTGTTCACGAACAAGCCATAATAAAATATACTAACACTGATTCGCTCGAAGAAAGAACAGAATTATACATAAAGTATATCGGGCCCGCCCTAAATGAAATGGTAGATAAAATTGTTTTTACCTATAAATTTACAAACTTACCTAATTGTGATTCGCTTCGCGATGAATGTAAAATTTGGTTGATGACAATATTAGACAAATATGATCCAAATAAAGGCTCTAAGGCCTTTTCTTATTTTTCGGTAATAACTAAAAATTGGTTTATTCATAAAGTTAAAAAACGACAAAAACAAAATCGGAGAGAAATTGGTTTTGAAACACTTCCTAAACGTTTTGAAGAGGAGTTTCTTTCAACAAATGACTCTTACTTAACTTATCGGGAAGAAGAAGAGTTTTGGTCTCATTTTTATAAAGAATTACAATCTTGGGATGAGAGTCAAATGAAAGACAATGATTTAAGAGTTTATAAGGCTATTATGATTCTTTTTGAGTCAAAAGAAGATATTGATATTTTTAATAAAAAAGCTATTTACTTATACTTGCGTGAGATAACAGGATTGAATACTAAACAAATTGTAAATTCACTCAAAAAGTTTAGAAAGAAATATAGCACCTTTAGACAGGAATGGGAAAGCGGAGAATTATGAGTAAACGGGATTTAGAATCTTTAATTGAAGAAGCATTAGGAAATATTCGTAGCGATAGAAAAATTGCGAGAGAATTTCTTAATGAAGTGGCTAATCAAATAGCAGCGGATCCCACACAAAACAAATATCTAAGTCCCGTAGCAGCCAAACATGTGGAATCGCTTCAACGATCTAACGAGCAACTGGTTAAAATTATTGGTTTGAGACAAAAGAAAACTAAACAGGGATTTGACTTATCCGAGGATGATAAAAACAGTCTTTTTGACATGATTCAAGGAGAGCCGGCCGATGGGTAAAAGTAAGATTGAGGCAAATAATGTATGGGATGATAGCGTTTTCGATAATAAATACGATGCGCTGTCTGCAAGAATGAGGAAGGCCGCAGGATACAATGCTTACGGCACTCAAACAGTATTTGAAGCCATCGTTCTAACGGATCCTTTCCCATTAGACCCCGCACAGGCAGCTTTGTTTTTTGAATCCAAAACAGCTAAAGCAGAAGGTGGCCTTTTTGAACGGCTAACAGAGTTGTGGGAAGGACAAGGCCAACCTCCCTCGTCACCACAACGCATTTCTAAATTTATTTTTAAAGCTCGGATAGATGGAGTTAATTCCCCACATGCCTTTATACCAGATCCTTGTTCTGAAACTTATGCCAAGAAACCAGAGAAAGCCAAAGAACTGACGGCTTGTCATACAACATTTATTTCGACAGAAGATTATATTTCGGGTAAAGGATCGAGCATACCCAAAGCAGGTGATTTGGTTAAGGTGAGATTAAAAAAGAACTATTTTAGTTACAATCTTGTACTCGGAGAATTTCTTCAAGTTATCGATAAAAGAAATTTACGCATAACAATAGGCGGGGATCAAGTAGAATGTACCGATATATCTAATATGTTTGAAAAGGGTTATCCCAGCACTATACAGAGCCTCAGAGACGAGGGTTCTCCCAGCACTATACCGAGCCTCGAAGGCGATTATGTGGAAGCGGCCCTCGCCGCCGCCATCCCCGCCGCCGCCGCAGCAGAAACACCAGAGACAGATGATGACATCTCACCACGCGACGAGGACAGCGATGATCCGGAATAAGGAGAAAATGCATGGGTGTACTTGATCAACTTAAAAACTTTTGGGATGACTCGTTAAGTGACGATAGCAATGCCTACGATTTGTATTCCACCAGCATTCAAGCGGCCATGGAATATGATGCACAGGGTCCACAAACTGTGTTTACTGCTATTGTTTTAACGGATCCATTTCCCTTAGATCCCAATCAGGCTAGCATTTTCTTTGATTCATCAACAGCCCAAGCGGCTTCAAGCCCCGGCTTTTTTGAGAAATTGAAAGGGACGTTTGGACTAGACGAGAGCGATCCTACACCCCCGACAGTCATCTCCAAATTCATTTTTAAAGCCCGTATAGATGGCGCCAATTCACCTCATTCATTTTTGCCAGATCCTTGTTCTGAAACTTATGCCAATAAGCCAGAAAAGGCCCGAGAAATCACCGCTTTACATACCACATTTATTTCCACCGAAGATTATATTTCTGGCGAAGGCTCTAAATTGCCGAAACAAGGAGATTTAGTTAATGTAAGACTGAGTCAGAATCTGTTTGGATATAATTTATATTATGGACAATTTCTCAATCTTGTCGACACTTCCCTGATCACACCAAAACAATCGGAAGCGCAAAAATCTTGTCAAACGCTATTTCAAAATTTTGACCCTAATGATGTGGCGTGGGTTGGCAGAGCAGGCGCCGGCGGAACGGGCCCTTATGCACGGGTTGGCCTACCAGGCACTTCTAGAACAATAGATTTTTCTCGCATTAAACATGCTGCTTCTGCCGCATGTAAGCCTGCGAATGCAGCTAGCACCGATGTCAAAAAGTATTTTGGGGATGCATTATGGAATAAGTATGTTGCGGCCCTCGCAGCCCATGAAGGAAGTTGGAGTTCTAACAACCCAGCCGGTTATACTGGTCGTTATCAATTTTCAGTAGAGTTAATGATAAAGTATGGGTTTATTAAAGCTTCCGCCGGCAAAAAATGGAATTGTGATGGGTGTCAATCAGTCACACAGGGCACCGCAGTTAAAGCTATGTATAATGATCCAAATAGTTGGACCAAGTTCATGGGGATAAGCTCACAGGAAGATTGGTATAAATCGCAAGACGCGCAGAATGAGGCTTTATATAAATTTAGTAGTTCCAATTTGTCTTATCTCAATGGTAAGAATGCGGTGGATATGGATAACCCCAAAGATGTAGCAGGCATGTTGGGTATGTCGCACTTGAAGGGCGCCGGCGGAGCAGTGAAAGTTCGCAAGCAAGGTAAAGATAGAGCCGATGGTAAATTGGGTACTACGAAACCCGGCGGGATGTTCCCGAGCACCTATTATGTTGAGATTGGAAACATATGCTAACCACTTACAAACAAGAGAGAAAATAAAATGGCAAAACGAGGCGTATTCATCGAAGAAGATTTTAGTGCGTGGAAAAAATTATATATTAGTTCTGTACAGTCTCAACTAAAAGAAGGAATGACATTAAATAAGGCACCTTCTGATAGTGGGCTCTTTAACCAAGATACACCAGAACCAGAATATCAGTATATTCCCGCTCCTAATGAAAAAACAATTAGTCAAAAAAACGCCTTTATTTCTTTTGGAGCAGATCGCCCCTCTACGGTGTCTAGTGGCTATGGTAAAATAGGAGCCCAACGAGCCCATCGAATTGATTTGGTAGTAGGAAGAAAATCTTCCTTAGTTGGCTTAGAAGAAGGAACCCAAATTGACAATGATTTTGCCACAGACGCAGCTAGAATTTACATTAGCCAATTAACTGATATAGATAAGAACTTTGGATTAGCAGATGGAATTATTGGTTCATCAGTTGGGCGCTCTGGTATCGGAATTAAAGCGGATGGTATTAGAATTATTGGCCGTGAAGGTATTAAGATTGTGACTGGAAAAGGAGAAGGCTTTGATGGACTTGGTATAGATGGAGAGTTGAACTCGCGAGGAGGAGATATAAAACAACCGTCACCACCCATTGAGTTGATTGCGGGAAATAATACCGGTTCAAAAATCGTATGGGGAGGAATGTTTAACCCGATGGAATCTTACGAATATTTACAGCCACTTTTACTAGGTCAAAATACACGTGATGCGTTGTTAGAGTTGAGCGGAATTATCGGTGAGATTTGGGCAGCTTTATTTACCTTTGTTAAACAACAGAGTAGATTTAATTCAGCCGTCGGAAAGGCAATGATTTTACGTGGCCCTCCGAGAGCAGTGGCACGCCAAGCTGTGGGAGCCCTCGCGACTAAAGCCAATCTTTTATTGAAGATAAAATCTAAAAACCCTCTTTATCATTCTAGAATAAATAAAATTATGTGGGAAGTTAATTATTTACAACCCTATGGGTATAAATTTATTTGCAGTAGAAATGTTTTTACAACGTAATTAAAGGTAAGAAAATGGCAGAATCAAAATTCCTTAAATGGCAAGACAAAGACGGGGATATGTTAGCTGACGCATGCGCAGATCTAGTAGATATCCCGGAAGCAAATGTATGTTGGGACTGCACTCCTAAACCTAGTGCAGTAGTACCGGATTGGTTAAGTACTACAAAAGACTCCCCCTTCCTTAATGAACAAGAATGTCTCTATCAAATCACTATAATAACAGAATATAAGACTACAATAACTGCGTCATTGTTGGAAAAAGATACTGAGAATGTCCTAACGCCGGAAGAAGCGGAAGAAGGCATTGAAGAGCGCTTTGAAGAATATGTAGACGAGGCCATGGAAGCCTTATTGGAATATTATAATAAGGATACATCCGAAGAATCAATAGAAGCGTTGAAAGAGGTTGTGGATTATACGGAATATGATTTAGATCCCCGACCACGTTCGCGCTTAAAACTTCTTTATTCAGTACCATACTCTGATTTAGAGGCGATAGAAGAAGCCGAAGATGAAGAGGACGAGGAAGAAGCCGATGGAGAAGATACAGAAGTATCTTATAATATCTCCGATCTTAAAGTTAAGTTAATTAAAATTCGAAAGGGACTTAATTTGTATAGTCGCTATCAAAAGATCTATATGGCAGTAGAAGGAGGAGGATTATATGTAGATGATTCCACCTCATTATATAGAGAAGTGGAAGGACTAGGGGATCCCGCGGCACCAGTTCAATCACAGTGGTCGCCCACTGTTTTTAGTTTGTCTCCATATGGAGATTTAGGACTACTACCCAATTCGGTAATGGGAAAAATCTTACCAGACCTAGACAGTTTTTTGAATGGAAAGGGTTATAATATTCGCGGTGTAGGATTCGGTGGTGGATTTAAAGATAAAGTGATAAGTGTGGAGTTTAAATTTTCTAAAAAATTCGAATTAAAGCTCCTTAAAATCTTTACCGAAGGATGCGGAGAAAAGCCCATTCTGTTTATTAAAAACCTGAGCGGTTTAAAGAACAAGCCATCTTTTAAAGACCCTACGGCTATGGCCTATCTTGCACGACTGGATGATATGGAGCGAGATCTAGAAGCTCGCGAACCAAAACCGTGGCTAGAATTTGTCAAAGAACATACATACCCAGCCATTTATTCGAGTATTAACGCAGCACACTCTAATACCGATCCAGAAAATAGCGTTGGTAGTTGTATTGCGGCTAATTTACAAGAAGAAGGAAAACAACTTGGTCAGGATATTATGGATGAGGTTTTTAGTATTGGAGATGCTATTGAATATCAATTTCATAAAAGTTTGTGTCAAAAAAGTTTAGGAAAAACCGTTGAACAATTTGGCAAATTGGGTATTATTTACGATCCAAATACCGAAGAATCAAAGAACTGGAAAGTGATGGCAATGGAGCAAGCCTTTAAGGAACTGGAATCCGATGATCAAGTGTTTGTAAGATTTTGCGCATTAATTGGAGGATTAGCTGCTCACGGCGCCTTTCCAAATTTGGGAATTGGCAAAGAATTAGATGATTTATGGAAATTTGGGTTCGAACGAGTAAAGGAATGCGGACTGTTAGGGCTCTCAGTAGACGCAATTCAGTGTTTGATGGGTGGTCTTTCACTGGAAGACGCGCTCGCTAAAATAATTCAAACAGCTTTAAGGACAATGTCTATCGAGAATTTTGGAGATTTATTTATTGGGCTTCCGCCAGATAAACAAGATGAATTAGATGCGCTTGTAAAAAAGAAATTGGAAAGTGGAGATATTTTTGAGGCCAGCGATCAAGGAGGCCTCGCCGGCGCCGGTCAAGAAGTTTCTGATGCGTTAGCTGGACAAGTAAGCGTTAATACAGATACATTACATATTTGGGGTGATCGCGAATTAATTGAAGAAGAGAAGAAAAAAGAGAAGTCGACCGGTATGCGTGAAAACAAAGGAATGACGCCCACTGAGATGCAGCAATCCTCCCAATTACAAACAAGAACATTGGCCCAACAACTGGATGTAAAATCGCAAGCGCAAAACCAGCTAAGTCCCAATATTGTATTGGAAGCATATGCCCTGGCTTTGATAGAAACTTATTCTGATAATTTATTGGATTTAATCGCGGAGCTTAATAAGTTTCCCGGCGCACCGTTGATCGCCCGGCTCTTGGCGGCTTTGGATTGTCCACGGCCTCCGATTTTAAATCCGAGTGTTATGGATTGGCTTAAAGATTTAGAATTGCCCTGGTGCCGCCACCGCGGCGAAGTGGTAGCACCACGTCTTGAAAATCCTTTTGGATGGATTCCCAAGTGGGCTGATTTTTGGTCATTCTTGTGGGATGCAATTAAGGCAGCAATTACCGCCGCCTTGGTTAATATTCTAATGAAATTGCTCGTCAAATTGTGTCAGCTTATAGGAAATGCTATGTGTAAGGCGTTGGAAGTGGCGGGAGATCTAGCAGCCTCACTGCCTGCCATGGCCACCGGTCGCACTACTTTTCAAGATGTGGTTCGTGATTCCATTTGCGGTGATGATGCCACACAAGAACAGATTGAAAATACGGTAATCGATATGGTTTCTTCGATGGGAGTGGGTGCTGCGGCCTTGGCCGACACAGAACAAGCACTGTCCTTCGCTGAAGATATTTCCTCGGCGTCCACAGTTAATGAAATATATAATGCATTTTTAGGTGAACCAGGAGATGATTTTTTGACAATTTGCGATCAAATTATTGAATTTGAATATCCGGACTATCGTTCGGCTCTTCCGAATAAAGATGCCCTAGGCGGCTTTTTCTCTAATATGGGTAATATACTTCCCGAAGATGTTAAAAAAGAAATGAAAGATTTAGTCCGCGCACCCTCACGTCTCGATTCAATGCCGGCTAATCCCACACTTTGTGCCACGCCTGAACAGCTAGACGACTTTAAAGATTTAAGATGCCAACTGTTAGAAGGAAGAGCGACCCAGGAACAATGTAATCAAATGTTCGACAACATGCAGAACAAGGCTCTCCGCGACTTGGATAATTTAGGCTCCGTGCTTCAATGCGGTATTCCCTGCCATATAGCAGATAATATGCCTCCTCTGGTTTCAGATCCCGGCTGTGACAATGGAATTATTCCTTTTGAAGAACCATCAGAGGTAGCAGCCACCACTGGCGCACTAAGTGATGACCTAGATCAATTGAAAATTGATTTTTCATATGATATGTTAGGCAACGGCCCTGGAATGGCAAATTGGGGACTCATCAATATGATCCTCTGTGATACTATGGGAATGCCTTTTACCGCACACCAAAGAAAGGTGTTCGGTGATTTTGGAAAACAAAATTATGTTGATTTTTATGTTAATGAGAC
>Ga0098033_1000282_pt1 | contig 24776 bp, 66 predicted proteins | sample 1_EtaG_FD_75049 | JGI IMG/M metagenome (GOLD analysis project Ga0098033, IMG submission 75049) | Marine viral communities from the Subarctic Pacific Ocean - 1_ETSP_OMZ_AT15124 metaG | ecosystem: Environmental > Aquatic > Marine > Oceanic | place: Pacific Ocean | collected 2015-01-07
CAGCGTGCTCATTGACCTGTCGATGATACTTCCCGTATAGGAGAAAGAGATGAAGATCACACGAACACATCTCAGAAGAATCATCAGAGAGGAGCTGATAAGAGAGGCTATCAGTCCCACAACTGCGGCGAGAGAGTTCGAGATAATGAAATCTTATCTTTCAAAATTTTGCGAATGGAGTGGACAGGTTACATCAGATATGACTACTGCGGAGAAAGCTCTCGATACTGTCGTAGGTGGTGTGCAGTCAATTGAAGCTTTTCAACAAAAGTATGGACTCTCACCACCTCCTGAGTCTGATGGATATTCTATTGAGGACCTTAACCGACTTATTCCTACCTCTGTAGAAAATCTTAATATTTTGTGTAGAATGGTTAAGGATATTGAAAATTCTCTATTGTCTACCATAATAGACGATCTGTCGTTCGCTGGGCTAGAAGATATTGACGCTAAGTCAAGAAGGATAATAGATCACTGGATTTCTCTTGCAGTTGGTCCGGCTCTAGAGTCGTTGAATATGAGTGACTTACAAGAAAAAGCTAGACATCTAGAGTTTAGAAAGGAAGCTGGGAAGGGAAGCTTTGATCTAGGTCTCATCATCAAGTCGCACGCTCTACTTTTTGAGGGACTGAGCGCAATTTTAGAAGCTATATACACACTACTTGCAAATACACAGTCTTACGCTGAGGCATTGAGAAGAGTTAATCCTAACATCAAAATTCCTTTGTCTGAAGAGAGCTATAAGGGATATCATCGAATAATAAAGTATACATTAAAATTAGCCAAACTATCCAGATCACTTATGAGTGCGTTTAATTGAATGAAAGTATTTAAGAGGTGGGAAATAACGTGAGAACTCGGAACAAGATATGTATGTCACTTTATGGGTTTATTATTTTGGCAATGTGCATAGTTGCTTGTGGAGAGAGTAAGGCTGAACTTGAAGAGAGGTGTATGCCTGTTTTGCAAAATATTTTAAACATTCAAGAGGTCCGAGATGTTATGAGAAGAGACTTTCATATTATGACTATTGATTATAGGGAAGGTCGAATGAGTCTTGAATCATGGAAGAGTGAGAAGAATATATGGTTATCAAGAGAGAATGCTCTTTCACTAGAGGTGGATAGTCTTTATGATCACTCCTATAAAACAGGCTGTCTGTAGTGAATATATAATTTATAAGGAGCTATGATTTATATGGATTTTAGTGAGGGAGACTTAGTCGTTGTAGTTGGTTCAACAATAAGCAAAGACGGGCTTTCAAAGAGACATCACGTTCTTCTAAGAGTTGTCGCTGCCGGAAAGAATGATGTGTTTGTTCAGGAAGAGGATGGTGGAAAAACCTTTGGAATGGCCAAATCACGATGCTCACTTATAGATAGTGAAGATATCAACGTGTATGGAGAAATTCAAAAGCCCAAGCTAGGTGATCTTGTTCTCTCAATGACTGATAGGTTTGGAAAGGTGGAGAGAAAGATGGGTGTTCTAATGGAAATAATTGATGTGCCCGGTAAGGTCAAACGAGCAAGAATCCTTCAGGGAGAAACAACTGAAAGCGTATCATTTTCTAGTTTGATAGTCTTGGAGTAGCATTAAGTGTGGCTAGAATAGGCTGGGCAAATGAGAAAATTCTTAAATCATTAATGAGATCAGTGGGTCTAGGGGATAGAGATATAAAGAAGGCTCTTATCTTTATTAAGAGTTCCGGACTTACCGCTGGTGATTTATATCGGCTTAAATCAGACGTAGAGACAAAGGAAGAAATAAAGAGATTTATTCTTGATAATAATATCTCTATGGGTTCATTTCCAGATGAATCTGAACAGAAAGATATATTAGAAATATTATCGAATAGGGGATATCCTAGGGATAAATAGATATTTATATAAATAGATATTACAGAGAGGGATAGAATATGAGAATCACTCAGTCAAGGTTAAAACAACTCATAAGCGAAGAGATCAATATGTTAAATGAACAGTCTGTTCCTGGAGTTGATATATTGTTCGGAGACGCTGTAGGAGAGCTACAATCGTTTTTTGGAGATCAGTGGAATGCCTATGTGAAAGAAGTCACAGAGAAGTCAATGGATAGATGTGTGAAGGTTCGTATCGGAATACCGCCATGGGAGGTTGACCAGAGTTGTGTTGCAAAGGTTGCGATGGAGGTCGCAGTAAGCCCGCAATTCTGGGGAGGTGTTCTGAATAGAGGAAAGGATAAGCTCGAGGTGATCCTTGGAAAGGTGACGGGTGGCGATGCTGGAGGTGCAACAGATATTGCAGGTGCTGCAGCCGACGTGCTCGGCGGTCTTACAGGCGGACTCTTTGAGAACAAATCAAAGAGAGTTACGCTCCCAATGCTCGAGAAGCTCATCAGTGAGGAGCTACATCGGATAAACGAGGCAGAAGGGGATGAGGGGGACGAAGATGTCCTGCTCGGAGCAGATGATCCAGATATGGAGGAGCGAGACGTGGGAGATATCAGCCGACAGTTTGTTCCTCAGGACCCTCGTTACGACTGGAGTGGTAGGGAACCAGGGGATCCCTGGCTACCAGAGGAGGATCCCTCGGAGAGTAGTGGGCAGCACTTGAGCGACCTATACGGAGACGGGGATGGCATCCAAGGAGGGGGTCTGGGTGACACCCAGGTCCCGCAGAATGTTGTTGATCTCGAAGAGGAGCTCGTCGAGCTATTTGCAGGTAGGGGAATGGTGAGTGGTGTCACCGCAAATGACGTCATCGAGGCAGTCGCTGGCACACTCATAAATACCATGGAGTTCGAGAGACGTACAGGTGAAGAGGCGTTCACACCACAAGAGATCGCGAAGGCCATGGAGAAGTGGATCTATAGCAATAATCTTGGGTGACACTGTGAGGATAACGCGAAGAGAATTGCGTAGATTAATAGCTGAGGCAGTAAGGGAAGATGCTCAGAATGCACTTGATAACTGGCCCAAGAGGCTAGGTCAATATAGGAATCATACCGCACATGAGATGGCACTAGGTTTGATGAATAAAGGAAAGTACGATACTGTTCTTAGGCTTTATAGCCAGACGCTTGAGCAATCTCAGGAGCCTCTGATTTCTTCTGAAACATTAAAGGATGCAGTAGGGTGGGGATTATTGGGTGCTTCATTTGTAGCTGACCTCTTTCCCGGGCTAGGAACTGTTGCTAGCACGGGGATTGGTGTTGGATACATAGGCTTAGAGCTATCTAGAAATAATTTTCTCGGAGCTGCTCTAGGAATAATGTCAATTATATCTCCGGTAGTAGGTGATGGAATAGCTATTGTTGGAAAGGCTCTGCAAGCTGGAAATTCTATCCCTAAGCCGATTTTAAGGAAGCTTAATGCTGGGCTTTCTCGCGTGAGTGATAGAGAGCTTCAATCATGGGTAACTCAAAATATGCAAGAGGTGCTGCCTCCAGGTGGAGCCTCAAATATTGTAAATAAGATGCTGAGTGAATTCAATAAATTTAAATCTGACATCAGTAGATTGGTCTAGATTAAAGGATAAGTTAGAGACTGTGGTAGAAAGTAATAAAGAATTCTGATGGCATAGCGGAGACTGACTCGGATTCCCTGTAAGGAAGCTGACGATCTTATACACTGGCTTAATCTCATCGAGCGCCCGCGTCATCGAGCGCCCGGGCAAGCGCTCACGTTATTTCGTGTCCGCGTATACTTATGCTTATAAGGAGGTGTGCTGTGCGAGAAAGAAAGAAGCTTTTTGTAATGAGAGAAAAAGAGTATAAGGAGATGAACTTGATGATGAAGAGGGCAAGATTACTTTCTATGATAGCATGTGCTTTTTCTGCAGCGAGCCTAATCGGAGTAATGGTGTGCCTTGTAAATTAAGGCTTAATATGATATAATAAGGAGTGATAGTTTAATGATTGACTGGCCATGGAATAATGTGGTAAGAGACGTTAAGAGTCGTATGGATAAAAATGATTCTAGCATGGACGAGCTTTACGAGAAGGTTGGGTCTCTTGAAGATAGAGTTGAATCTCTTCTTAAAGCTCTCAATGATATGGATAGAAATCTAAGAGAGTGTGAGGAATCAAAGTACGGGCTTGATAACAGGGCAACAAACCTTCTCGTTAGTATTGAGTCAAGGCTCACAGATCTTGAATTTTTCTCTGGTCCGACCCAAGGAATGGTTTCAAAGATAAGGGATTTTATCTTGAAAAACCAAATACTTCTATTATCATGTCTTTGTTGTGGAGCTGCAGCAGCTGGCATGGTTTGGCTTATTTTAGATAAAATGTGAGGTGAGTGTGGAATTTGGTATTGAAAAAGTTAGAAATAACCCTGGTGAGTGCATTAGGAGAAAGGATCATTGGATAGGGACGATAATCTCTATTTGTGCTCTTGCATTTCTTTACTGTCTATCTAGCAAGGATTCATAGCAGCGTGCAATATGATGTTACTATGTGGTAAAATAAAGCCAGGAGTTAGCTATGAGTATCGCTAAAAAGTATAAGAAGCAACTCAAAGGGGTTGTTAATGGAACATATAAGTCAACAAACTCATCTGATGCTAAAAAGCCACAAAGAAAGAGAACGTGGAATGTAAAGGTTGGTGACCTTGTAGAGGTGAGTGATAATGATAGAGCTGTTGTAATTGAAGACAATGGTGACGGATTCTTCCTTCTTCTTGGTCCAGGTGGACGAAGGTGGCTGAAGGCGACAAAGATTAAGAAGATTCAAAAAGGAGAATTTCCCAAATAAAGAGACTTCAACGGCGTGCAATAATGCTGCAGTTGGGGTATAATAATAGGGAAAGGTAAAACACCCAAGGAGAAAAAATGGCAGATATGGATATTAAAACCTTCGTCAGTGTAGCTAGCCGCCTTCCGGCGAGTCAGGCAGTTCTGATTAGAGGTCCTCATGGAATTGGTAAGTCACAGCTTGTTGGACAGATCGCATCTGAGTCACAGCTTAAGGATGGAACAAAGGGTCTTCCTTTGGTTGACAGGCGTCTGGCTCAGATGACTGAGGGAGATATTATTGGACTCCCGGAACTGTGTGACGGAGTTACTCGGTTCTGTCCAGTTGACTGGATCCTCCGGGCATGTCGTGAGCCAGTGGTTCTTCTTCTTGATGAGCTGAACAGAGCGACTGTTGAGGTTCAACAGTGTGCTTTCCAGCTGGTTCTTGATCGCGAGCTGAATGGTCACAGATTGCATCCTGAGACGAGGATCTTTTGTGCTGTTAACGCATCTCCTGAATACCAGATTAACGAGATGGATCCTGCTCTTCTTGATAGGTTCTGGACAGTTGACCTTGAGCCAACCACTGAGGATTGGATTGAGTGGGCTACCGAGGCCGGTGTAGATGATGTTCTGATTGATTTCATCCGACACTATCCTGCACATCTCCGCCACGTTGGAAGTATTGAACCTGGAAAGATTTATCCTTCTCCGAGGTCATATGAGAAGCTGGACACTGCCTTGGCATCAATTGGATGGATTCCTACGTCACTTGCTGGGAACTCTCCTCCTGAGGGATTTTATGCTCTTAGTACAGGTTACCTTGGAGTAGAGGCATCTATCGCATTCCGTGATTTTGTTCAGGACTATGAGGCTCAGATTTCTGCTGAAGATATTCTTGACGGATGGAAGAAAAGTGAAAAGCAGGTCATGGCTCTTAGCACTGATAAGCACAACGCATTGATTGAGAAGATCGTTGATAACTGTAAGGAAAATGAGTGGTCACTTGATCAGGCTAAGAATGCTACAGAGTTTATTCGTAAGCTTTCTGGTGAGATGATCGTGGGATTCTTCAATTCTGTTATGGAAACCAACAATGTTCCTAACATTCGAGCAGTTCACAAGTTCATCGGAATGCTTGTTGTGGAGACCGTTACAAAAGCAGAAAAGGCGTGAAGAGGCATCACGTTCCATATGTAGGTGACCTGATTCAGATAGGCGGGATCAGGTCACCGATGTTGGTCACTCGCTGTGATAAGCATCCCGGTACATGTCTGTGGACGATAGATGGATTTCAAGACGGGATCTTCCAAAGGCATGTTGCTGTTTCGGTCAAGAATATTCGCGGCGTGCAAATAGATGCAGGCCATGGTAAAATATAAAAGTAAAGGAGGCACCTATGGCGCCAGCAACTGAGAGAAGCACTTCAACGGCCACGGACCTTCCGATTAACCTTGATGATGAGAAGCTTGTAGAGCTTGCTGAAAAGTTTGATCTTAGTGTTCATCTAGTCAAACTTCTCATCCACGAACCATTTTTTAGTACTCTTCTTCGTCGTATGTCTAAGAGGAAGACTGATACGATTCCTACAGCTGGAGTTACAGTTCGTAATGCAGAGTTTATTCTTTATTGGAATGCTAAGTTTCTAGCATCTCTTGAGTCAATCCGAGTTAGGGGATTGCTTAAGCATGAGTGTTATCACCTTATCTTCAAGCATTGTACAAGTCGAAAGCAGGATCCGCACAAGTTGTGGAACTGGGCAACTGATCTCGCCATTAACTCTCTCATTGATAAGAGAGAGCTTCCTGAAGGCGGACTTCGTCCAGGACAACCTCTTGATCTGAGTAAGATCGAGGACCCTGATCAACTTGAGAAGTGGAAGAAGGTCTCTGACCTGATTGAATCACTTCCCTTGGGAGAGGCATCTGAGTGGTATATGACTCAGTTGCAGAAGGACAAGGAGGTCGGTAAAACCATCCAGGGAGAAGACGGTGGTGAAGGTGGCGTCTTCATGGATGACCACGACGGCTGGGGAGACCTCTCTGATGAGGAACGTCAGATCGCAGAGGGTAAGCTTAAGAAGGCACTTAGAGATGCTGTTAAGCGATGTGATCGTAATGGTCAGTGGGGATCAGTTTCAGCTGATCTTCGTGAAACTCTTCGTCTGATGGTAGATGACTCAATTGACTGGAAGAAGGTTATTCAAAGCTTCTGTGGTCGGAGTCAGCGAGCTAATAAGGCTCGGACTCACAGACGCGTTAACCGAAAGTATCCTTACATCCACCCTGGTGTCAAAAGAGGGCACAGCGCGTCTGTGGCGATTTATATTGACCAGTCAGGCTCTGTGGGTGATGATGATCTCGCCCTACTGTTTGGTTGTCTTAACAAGCTTGGAAAGATGACTCAGTTCACCCTGTTTCCCTTTGATTATAGTATTGATGAGGAAAACGCTGTTGAGTGGCGAAAGGGTCAACGAGTTCCTCCTAAGCGTACTCGTTGCGGAGGAACCAGCTTTCACGCTGTAGAGGCTCACGTAAAGGAAAAGGGAGGTAAGTTTGATGGACACATCATTCTCACCGATGGTGAGGCCGGCGATCCTGGACCAAGCGTCCAACGCCGATGCTGGGTTATCATCCCTGGAAGAGAACTTATGTTCTCTCCGCATCCCAATGACATTGTTGTTAGGATGGAGAGACACGGTAGCTCTGACTGATTCAATTGGTACAATAAACACAGACACATATAAGGAGAATTAAATGCGTCTTAAAACCAATATCGGGGATCTCCCCCTTGGCACCAACATTCTAGATGTGGAGGTACCTGATGAGCTTCGAAAGAAGTGTAAGTCAGGTCTCGAATATTTTGATGATGCTTTGGGCGGGAAAGGATTCACACCGTCAGCTGTGACTCTATTTACAGGAACACCCGGAGCGGGTAAGACAACCATGATGCTAGAGCTTGCTAATAGCCTGACTGGACATGGTGGAAACGTTCTCTTCAATACTGCAGAGGAGTCACTCTATCAGCTTAAGATGACAGTTGAACGTCTAAGGCTTCGCCATGGTTTTGCAGCAGGACAGGAAACGATGGTTCCCCAGCTGCTCAAGAACTGTGATGAGCTACGTTCAAAGCAGCCCACAAAGCCATTCTTTCTAATTGTTGACTCGCTTCAGTGTCTCAATGATGGAAAGTATGGTGAGCATCAGACAAACTCACGAACAGCACAGAGAGCAATGTCACTGATTACTGACTACTGTAAGGAAAACTTCTGTAATGCTGTCATCATTGGTCAGGTTACAAAGAACGGACAGATGGCTGGAGCAAATGTTCTCAAGCATATGGTTGACGCCATGATTACTCTTGATGTAGAGAGAAAGGATGACGACCTTATGGGATGCAGGGTTCTTCAGGTTGAGAAGAATAGGTTTGGCGGAGCAGGTCACATCTTCTTCCTGGCTCTTCGAGAGAATGGATTTATGGAGGTCAGCCGTGTTAGCATCGCATAGCAATCCTGGCTTCATCACTGTGAACATTGAAGGATTCAATGTTCAGGTGTTTCCCAATGGTTCATGTGTCACCACATCCACAAATGATCCGATATGGTGTCACAACACAGTAAGCATGAAAGACTTTCTAAGAAAAAATAAGGAGAACATTATGAATATTTCTGCAGTATCAGATCGACTCTCTCTTTTGAGTGCGATCATAGGCCACGATGTATCAGGCATCAACAAGGATGAGAGTGTCACGGGAGTCTCAATTAATATTGATGATAAGACAGGTGTGGAAGTTGATGAGCTTCTTATCTCTCTTTCGAATAGGGAGATCACTGTTGGCGAGTTTAGGGAATCTCTTGACAGGATTATCAACTCTATTCAACCTGCTGATCTTTTTCTAGACTGACTAATGAACACATACAGCGCAAGAATTAGAACAAAGTGGGGTGATGTTGTTGTCACTGTGAAGGCGCAGAATCAACATGTCGCAAAACAGCTGATAGAGTCACAATATGGAAGAGGATCTATTATTGGAGACTACGTCAATAGAGACTAGTATCAATGCGAATACAATTTTAATATCATGTTATATGATTAAGGTATGAGGTTTTAATGAGTAATTCATCTGATTATTCTCCAGAGACTGATGAGGTTGACGACACAATCGTTTTTATGTCACAGTGCTCTGTGGTTGATCTAGTTACTGGATGGGTGAGAATATCATCTGAGTGGGATTTCAATTCTGTTGTGAGAATTCACAAGTCTCTTTGTGAGACGGGCAGGATTAATCACCTTCTAGATCACTTCTCTGATAGTCGTTCCTGACGAAGTCATCTAGATAGCCTCCGCTTTCCCAGCGTGGGTGGAGTATGTGACCTCGCTTGTTGAAATGATCCCAGCCAAGAGCGTGTCCTATTTCATGCTCTAAGATTCTATCTTTGTTTCCTGTCTGCTGTGAAACCTCTATTTCTGCTTTAAGCATTTGTCCATCTCGATGATGAATCGTTGTTCTACCAAGACTGCTGAAATCATATCCTTGTCCACTAAGTGATACTGTTATGACTCCGACGTGCATGCTGCCTGATGTGCATCCACCCCAGATTCCTCCGTACGTAATTATTCCAAATTCGTATCCCCTATCTTTCCACCATTTGATCGCCTCAGAAACACGATCTCTAGAGACTGGTGCAAAGTCACAGACTCTGATGTCAGGAGTGAATCTCCATTCCGCAATTTTGGCCGGCTTACGAGGAGAGAATAGTGAAACATGAACTAGATTCTCATGAGGAGTATACGACTGTATGTCTCCATTGTTGTAAGATGAAGTGCATGATAGGATGATGAGAATATAAAGCATAATCATTTACATGTCTTATGTTACGATATTAAATATATATTCTTATAAGCTGGATGTGGCATGCTAAGAAAGATTAAAGAGAAGATGGAGTGGAGAGGAATTACAATTTCTGATATAGCTTACCTCTCCCTAAGTCTGGGTGTGTTGGTGATGATCGTAATCATTTCGATAATGGCTATGATTAGTCAGCCCATGTAAAGCGAATCAGGTTATGGTATAATAAATGTGTAAAGGAGATATAAAGGCAAATGCCAAGATTTATCTACGCTGAGGAAAATCCCAGCCCAGATGATATTCACATTGACGGAATTGTCATTCTTAACGATGCAGACTCATTCACAGAGCTAGAAGGATGCAGGGTTATCGTATTCAATGAGACAAAAGCTGCAGACGATGCACTTGATAGATTGAGATCTGAAGGGGATCTTGATATCGCATTTCAGGCTGCCCTTGATGGACATGCTGAAGAGCTATCTGTTTCACGGCTTGTTAAGTTTTATCTTGCAAACGGCATGTGATGCACATGGTGTGTAAAGTTGATTTGGCTGTGGTATAATAAATTATGAAAAATTTTAGGATTCAGGTTTTGGTTATGAGCTAGGCAACCTTGGGATGGGAGTTAGGTTGCTTAGCCCTCCTTGGTATCTCCCATCCCATACCACATACTTATCAATGTGGGAGATTTTATTATGAGCAGTCAAATTACTGAATTATTGGAAGAAATTTTGGGAAATCCGGAGAAGAATCCACAAATGGAGCTTCCTCAATACGTTATTAGTGGATCAGGGTGGGACTGGTTTTTCGATCCCGAGTCATATCAGATGGTTAGGACAGCAAGAGGAACAGAGGTTGTTCCTATGCCAGGTGACCCTGATGCCAGCAATAGAATTCTTGTAAGAGCTCCTTTTAGATTTTTAATGATTCCTGATGCTGAGCTAGAAGAAGTCGGCTGGAACTGACCGTGGCAAAGAAGAGACGATCCAAGAAGTCAACTAAGAAAAAAGATGTTGCTAAGAAAGATCAGCTGACAGAACTTTGTGGACTAAAGCTTGATCAGAAGATTTGGGGTACTACAGTAGGCGGTCTGACGGTATTTGGACCTATATCAGAGTTTCATGATAAAAATGCAGAAGGTCCCGCGCTAACTCTATACGATGAGATTAATGGGGGATTCCGAGTTATACTTGTTGAGTCTTCAATGACTGAACCTCCGAAAGGTGGAAAAAGAAAGCTCACTGCTTCTCGAATGAGAGAGAGTAGAGTAAAGAGGTGACCATGTCTGTTTGGACAGTAATTGTTATGAATCATAAGACTAATGAATATGAGGCCCAAAAGATGTTTGGTCCTCCTGATGGAGAGCCTGCCTGGAAACAGGCTCGTAAGATGTGGAATGGACCGGTAGCAATTCTTAAAGGTGATTTTGCCTCTACAGTTTTGACACTGGAAAACATGGAGAGAAAGTGAAAAAGAAGAAGAGGAATATTAAGCGACCCTTTGAAGATGGTGACAGGGTCATGCACGAGAAGTACGGAACAGGTGTCGTTATCGATACAAAGGTTTCTGGAGGCGGGAACTGGTATTCTGTTGTGGAATTTGATCAACGGACTCCTGGTCCGTCACCGAAGATTATCTGTAGCTATCTAAGTAAGCTATCACCTGAGGAAGCCTCTGATGAGCACTCACGCGCTTCTGGGGCTGAAGCATAAAGACGGCAAGATCACGGGAGCATACATTCACTATGATGGATACCCGGAGCACATGGTCGGAGCCATCGCAGACTTTGTTCAGAGAAAGTCATTGACAGGATTGTTTCTAACTCTAGTCCAGGGACAGGAGGCTGGTGGAATCCAAGCTTTCAATGCCAGAAATGGAACAACGTTTTCACCACATAATGACGGACCTTACGTCATTGATGAAAACACGTGGGACTTGGATGATATTAACTTGCCACACTACAAGTATCTTGTCGATATAGTCGACAATACAATTAAGTGGCATCCTACTGGTGAGTGCCTCGAGGGTGATGTGATAGATATTGATGGATTCGAAGGTACATATGTAGATCCCAGGTAGAGGACTTGCAAAGAGATAGTTCGAGAGGAACAGATGGGTGAAGTAGTTGACTTTGTTAAATACAGAGATAAAGTAATTGAAGAAAAAAATCGAGAGGAGCTTAGGTATCTTCAAATCAAATTAGACTACCTGACAAAAGATCTCTGCGATGATGATATAAGTTGTTTTGTCAGCATTCCACTTGAGGAGATGCTTAATCCTCACATGTTTGATAACCTTACTCTTAGCTTTGATTATGATCTCTAGAATGATCTCTAGAACAATACACTATTCAACTGAGTTGATATTCATGCCTACAGCGAGAGGGATACCAGAAGCTGACTCTCAGCCTCTAAACAACCGTCTGAGCTGCTTTGTGTGCAATATGAGGCGCTGTGTGGTATAATGGTGGTACAAGGAGAAAATGTGGCACACCAGGATAGCTTAGAAAAGATTAAATCTGAACTTCTTAATGCTCGAAAGGCAAGGCGCGATTTTTACGATGTAGAGGTTCAAGCTGCACAGAAGAAATTTGATGAGAATTCTGGTTGTGACAGCTGTCGTGGACGAGGATGGGTTGTGACATGGGATACTCTGGACTCTATGAGCGGATGTTACGCAGAGTATGGAGATTGTCCTAACGAGAATTGCTCTAATGAAACAAGACTGACCTCTGGACTTTCTCCACAAAATAATAAATATGACAAGATCAAAGGATCTCTTTGGTATCATGAAAACGATGATGAGGAAAAGAGACTTGATCAAGAAATTATTCGTCTTGAGGGCGAAGAAGCGAATGAGAGGACTCGTCTAACTCCTGAGGCTGGCAAGATCGTGAAAATCATTAAGAAGGGCAGAGGAAGAGCAAAGGATAAGTCTCCCGTGGGAACAGAAGGCATCGTTATCAAGAGGTTTTTTAACGACTGGGGTACAGAGAAGCTTATCGTTCTTGACAGGGATGGAATTAAACACTGGCCCACAGCAAAAAGTGTAGAGGTGATTCATTCTGGATCTACACCGGAAGAGTGGCAAAGCGTGATTGATTCAGCTAGGGAGAGTGATGGGCTGCCGTTTGTTGTGACAGTAAAGCATAGCTCAGGCAGGGCAGCACTTGTGAGGACGACTACCGGTAAGGAGCTGTGGATTCCATTTAGTCAGTCACCTGAGCTTAAAGGTGTTAAGAAGCGGGACACGATTAGTGTAATCATTCCTCTGTGGCTCGCTAAAGATAAAGGCCTCTACAGTGGATGATCTAAAAGATATCTGTCTGGGATCAGTTGTTCAGAGTTTAGTCGATGGTGGATCTGGATGTGGTGTCGTTACAGATATCATATACGAAGGTCCTCTTCCATTTGCTCGCGTCATGTGGCCAGATGGATCGATTGGAAAGATAAGAATCATAGATCTACTTGAGATCGAAGAGATCAATGAAAAAAGGAAGCTTAGTTAAAGTTCGAGCGCCAGTTTGTTTTGAGGACGTAGTTATCCCTGAAGGCACCTACGGAATGTGTGTGGACAATGTAGCGGAAAGGTGGATGACTCAGCATGGCGGGAAGATTATTCTTTTTTTAGAAGAAGGAATACGTATAGAGTTAATGAGACTAGACTGGATCGAAAAGGTATAATAAGATATGAAAGTAAGTGACATTCTTCTAGAGATAAAGGAAACCTCTGGGTCTAATGATAAGCGGCGAATTCTAGAATCTCATTCTGAGAATCTTCTTCTTCAGAAGGTTCTAAAGTATGGTCTTGATAGTTTTACTCCATTCAATATCGTGAAGGTCCCCAGCGTGAAGTCTCGATCAATCGTAGGAAATGAAGACTATCAGTGGGGACTTTTCTTTGATGTTGTAGATGCGTGTGCATCGAGAGAGATCACAGGAAATACTGCTGTTGCTGGAATACTTGCCGTCTTTAGGTGTGTTCCTAATGACGAGGAGGTGTGGATGAGAAAAATTCTTAAGAAGCATCTCTCAATTGGTGCCTCTGTTAAGACTGTTAACAAGGTTTTCCCTGGTCTTATTCCAACATTTGATGTATCTCTTGCTCAAAAGTTTGAAGAGAAGAGAATTGCTGGAAGGGAAAGTGTAGCTATAGAGCCAAAGCTAGACGGGATCAGGTGCTTTGCAATTGTAGAGAACGGTGATTCGAGATTGTTTGCACGATCAGGAAAACTTATTTCAAACTTTGATTCCACTATTGGCGTTGAGCTTGCTAAGCTCGGAGACGGATGTTATGATGGAGAGCTTATGGGAGAAGACTTTGTCTCTCTTATGCGACAAGCATATCGGAAGGATGATCTCGATACAGCTGGAACATTCTTAGCACTGTTTGACTACCTCCCCCTTGAGGAGTGGAAATCTGGAAAAACCGTCATGTCTTGTAGTGACAGGTATGAGAAGCTGCTTGATAGCTTATGTGAGGAAGGTATTGACCTCGAGGTAATTCAGCCTGTTGAGAGGGACATTGTTGATGCAAACTATGGTAATATCAAGGAACTTCACGATGAGTATGTAGCTGAAGGGTATGAGGGTGCTATGATCAAGTATCTTGATGCTCCCTATAGATTTGGTCGTGGATATGAGGTAATGAAGCTCAAGGCGTTTCACGATGTTGATCTCGTTATAGAGTCTCTCGAGGAGGGAACTGGTAAACATCTTGGAAAGATGGGATCAATTGTTGTGACATTTAATGGAGTGGAGGTTAGGGTTGGATCAGGATTCTCCGATGATCTTAGGGATTCTATCTGGAAGAATCCTGATGATTTCACTGGAAGGACTGTCGAGATCCGATACCAGGAAGTCACACCAGACGGCTCACTCAGATTTCCCACCTTTGTTTGTTTTAGGAATGATAGGTGAAGATAGGAGATCTTGTTAGAATATCAGAGAATGCTGGGTTCTATTCATGCGATGGCACACTCTGGATAGTGCTTGATGAGGCAAAATACGGAACTCTATTAGATGTTACACCGTACCACGATAGCAAAAATAAGCTTTACTTTACATGGTCTGTCTTATATGAGGGGACACGTGTTTCAATACAGGAAGAATATCTAAGCTGTGCTTACGAAGATTAAGTGCGAGTGTGGAGATCTTATCAAGTTTTGGGCATGGTCAACAAAGAAGGGAGATGTGGACTGGAATGGATGTAGCGGACAGGTCATACCAGTGGATGAAAGAATAGCCAGATCAAGAATCGGCGTAGTCATTAGACGTATGGATCACAATCAATATGAAATACTTTCGTGCGGAAAGATCGTCGAAGTATGTGCGGGATACTTCGAGAAGATTTTTTGAGAAGTGAATAATTATACCCAGAGGCTTATGAAGTGAAGATCACTAGAAGCGAACTTAGAAAGATTATCTTTGAAGAGGTGGAGTGGATCCTCCAGGATGAGAGCTCGGATTCCGATGAGACCACAGATAAAGATGTCGATGAACAGCTTACACTTCCGACACGAGACAAAGGCTCATGGCAAGACTTTCTTGAAGATAAGAAATAATAGTCTACAGCGTGTAATACAGAACTATCTGTGGTATAATAAATAACACAAAGGAGTTGCTAGTGGATCATATTGCTAAGCTTAAGAGCTTGCTTGTCAAGGTTGGAATGGGAGATGCCGAGATCCTCGAGGATCAGCACGGTGGAATCTATATTGACACAAAGCTTGACATGTCATTGGATGGATACCTTGGAGACAGGGATGATGTAGAGGATGATATATCCTTTTCTGATTACTCTAGTCTTTCACACATTGACACATCACTCTTCTCTATGCTATAGGGAGCGATAGATTGATGCCTAAGAAGTCTAAGAAGATGAAGTGGAAGGTTAAGCACGTCAAGGGAGAAGAGTTTCCTTGGAAAATCATTCTCTGTGGAACTAAGGATGAGGTGTGCTATGGCGGTGCAAGGAATAAAGATACAGCAGATGTCTATACATCTCGCTTAAACGAATCACAAAAGGATTCAAAGTGACACGAACTTCTCTAAAGGACCTGCTCTCAATGATAGTCACAGAGGACACGGACCCAGATGTATTTGAGTTCGTCTTGAAGAGAGTCTGGGCAGAAATCACATTGGTAAAATTCGAAGAGGAAATAGATGATCAAGTCGAAAGATGAGAAAGAGCAGCGCGGAATAGAAATAGACCTAACGGGTCCTGATGGTAATGCATACGTGCTTTTGGCACATGCTAGTCGATTCTGCAAACAGCTCGGATATGATGAGTTCAGAACAGAGTGCATTCTCAAAGAGATGCGACTCACAGATTATGAAGGCCTGCTCTACACTTTTGATAGAGAGTTTGGCTCATTTGTTACACTGTGGAGATAACAATGAAAGTCGGTGACTTAGTACAAATGGTAACCGGACATCCGGGGTATCGAACCAACCCTCGCAATAATGGGATTATAATCGACATCGTGCAGAAGCATAATCATGCACAGATCAAAATACCTTCACGCAGAGTGGCGACTATCATGTCGTACAACGGTGAACTTATGACATGGCCTCTAGACGGCAATTATGAGATCAAGGTGATTCATGAAAGTCGGTGATCTTGTGAGGTTTGTATGTAGTGTCCCCCGTGATATTGGAGTGGTGATGCACGTCTACGATAAGCACCCGGACCTTGAGCAGAGCATTGACGTTCTTTGGAGTGATGGCTTGATAGAGGAGCACGATGACGAGGACCTGGAGGTAATCAGTGAAGGATAGTGACAAAGACTACATAAGGGATGGACTCGGGTGGATCGACGATCCCCGATCGCCGGCTGGTCAGATTGGCAGGCCGCTCTCCAGGCAGCTGCAAATTCACGCAATGCTCAACCAAGACATGACATTCACGCTGGAGAAGTTGTGTGAACACCGATATGACAAGGAGGAGGTCCGTGTGGTGCTGAACATGATTCTGGACCAGGCGTATGATGAGTAAAGGTGATCTTGTGAGATTCAAGGAGCCAGACCTTAGAACCGAAGGGGAGATTGGGATGGTGATAGATGACGCGCCTGAAACGCCCTGGCGACCAACCGGTTATGTGGAAGTCTTCTGGCCAACTGGATCTCAAATTTTAGAGGATAAAGGAATGCTGGAGGTCCTTCATGAAAGTCGGTGATCTTGTAAGCTTCACCACAGGAGCTGCAAGGATTGGTGTAGCTGAAAAGAAATACAATAACCCGGGCATCATTCTCTCAGAAGTAGGCGACGAAGCTGAACACCGTATGACCTATAAGATCTTGTGGTCAGATAAAAGAATAACATATGAGTTTGCAAGCTATCTAAGGGAATTCGAATGACAAGTCAGATATGGAAGTTTGAAGAGTGGGAGAGCCTGCCTCTGAAAGATGTGAAGGATAGGCTGGTGCGCAGAGCGTATCGTGCTCCAAAGCTAGGAGATATGAAGGTGTGGGATCTGTGTAGTTTAGCTCTTAATGAAATGTGTTATGATCCCGTGGGTCTTTATGTGTTTCTTGGAGTTGATAATGACATACAGTATGTTGGCAAGACACACGGTCGCTCTCTTCACGAGAGAATGATCAGCCACATCGATCACAGAGATCCCGTTAGTGGATCTCCACACCTTGCAAGACTTGTTCAGTCTCTTATCAAATCAGGAGAGGCCATGAATGGAACCGAGGGTGTTGGAAGGCTTCTTCACATGAGGGTTTTGTGGTTACCTATTCCCAAGATGGAGCTTTCATCAATTGACCATAAGAAGTTCATTGCTCTAATTGAGCGCAGACTGTTATGGCATAGATGTCTTGATCCAAAATTTAACTCTGAAAGAGTAAAAAGGAACGATACATTTACGCTTAAAGGAACCAGACATATGCTTGATCTAGATACTGCACTTGGAGAAAGATTATGAATCAGCTCATGGAGTGGGATGGCATGTGTCAGAGATGTGGCACACCCTCATCTGAACACACGATGTCTATCTTTGATGTAGCTTTGATCTGTATGACATGTGCAGAATGGGAACAAAGAAACAAAGACTACAGAGAGAAGAAGTTGTCGATTAAAAATTCTGATTCAGAGATCTCCAATGACCCAGTCGACTGGTAAATATCTCGAACTATACGAGACCTTGATTGAGAAAAATTTCAAGTCAGGAGACATAGTACACTCAACGCATGATGGCTATCCGGTCTTAGTAATATCATGGTCACACACCGGGTGGTGGAAGGTTCTGTCTGCGAGTGGCTCTTGCTATCGAAAGACGGATGACTTAATGAGAATCAAGGCGTGTATTTAGATAGCCATGGTGGTATAATAGTAAAGCAAGGAGATTATTATGGACAGGAGATTTGAAGGTGTTACGTGGCGTGAAAGCGATCGAAACCACGGTCCCTTTATGATTAGAATCGGTGGGACCAGTGAGTTTGTATCAGAGATTGACCCTCTCTGGAAGAGGGCGTCGCCGCCTGGAAAGGTCGAGGTTTGTGAAGGGTGGATGAACCCCAATGCAATGGTATTCGACACAATGGATAAGGCTCTCAATGCAGCAAGTAAGGTCTGGAATATTGAGGGATTTCACACATCAATTGAAACTGTTGATGTAGATCTGAGTCCAAGCCACGTCGAGCTTGCTCTTGCTTTCGCAGATGACTGATAAACAACTAAATAGATATGTTGATTACTTGCTCGAGTGGTCTCAGCAAGAACGACTCGATAGCAACGGCGCGTGGGCACGATCTTTCGATGTTGCCATGGCGATGTGGGAAGACCGATATCCTGGCACTCGACCTCCGGCATTTGCAAAACTCGGTCAACCGCCACAGTGCTTTACAGGTGTAGAACCACCGATTTATGAAGGAGAACTAGAATGAGTGTAATGGGACCAGATGGAAAGATTCATCAACCTGGTGGAGGCTGGTGGTCTCCGTATGGAGACACAGATGAAGAGATTCAAAAGAACATGAGGACAGGTCATATGCCTAACGCGGGAGACGCGATTCGTGTGGGACCTCGTACAATCACAGGTAGCAAAAAGCGAGACACGTCTCTCCTTGACGCGCTTGGTGATATGGGTGCACTTGCAGGACAGGCAAAGGAATCCTATGAAGCGAGAAAGAAGAAGTGAATGTAGGTGACTTTGTAATCGAACCTGAGTGTAATGCTCCGGGCGTTGTCCTCGCAGAAGATACGACGTCGAAGGGGCCTGTGTCTCTAGTCATGTGGATCGGAAAGAATCACGAATGGGATTTTATGTGGAAGTTCACTAAGGAGCTCCACGGCCTGACTGGAACAGTCTCTCTGTCTGTGGGTGATAGGGAAAGCATTGAAGAAGGGTGATGTTGTAATTGATAGGGTTGGTCTAAGACATACGATCTTAGAGATGGAGGATCTTCCATCTAAACTTCCAACTCCGACTGTGAAGGCTCTCGCTCCTAATGGAAGGATTCAAACATATAGCAGGGATGACTTTGAACACAGGTTTTATCTCGCTGATGATATCACACCTAAGGGCGTCACTAAACAAGAAGCAATGTCGAAAGCTATCATATGGAGAGTCTTTATAGCTGTTCCTCTTGGAACTCTAATAACATACCTCTGGATAGGCGAGGTATGGAAGTCCATTAGCCTGATGCTATTTATCAACGTCTTGTTCACGTTTATTCATTTTGTATACGAGCTCGTGTGGGATAGATACATCTGGTGGTGGAACGACTAGTTTCAGGAGATTTACGGAATAATACCCGTGTAACTTGAACACCTATGTGGTACAATAAAGCTATAAGCAAGGCTAAGGAGAAAAAGAATGTCAATGGTAGAAAAACTTTCAAAATCACGAATTGATAAGATTACGGATGATCTGATCAAACGATTTCCTGAGGGACCTGACGGTGCCTATGAGAAAAGTGATTACAGCTTCAGCCACGACTTTAGTCGTTCGGCCCAGGTGTGGCGAGATGTGCCTGTGGCACCAGCGAAACATTTCGGATACGCTCTTGAAGATCTGGTTCAGGTCTGGATGTCCATGGATGATGGAAATATTCGAGATTATATTCGGAAGCGGTGGCCAGACCTTGGTCACAAGGGTGTGTCCCGAAGGTATAACATGCTCTTCGATAGACTTATTGTTGCACAAGAATCCTTCACTCGTTCAGACGGAGCCGGCATCTGGAAGGTGAGTCCCGGTAATCTTCGCGGATCGATCTATGTTTATGCTGGAAACAAGGAGTCAGCTATCCTTCTTGGTAGGGCTATCCTAGCAGGAGGAGGATGGATTGGACGGATTGATAGCTATGATGTAAAGAGAATCAATGTTGCGAATGCAGAGACGCTATCTCACTACAATAAGAAGAGCCTCTCGAATGTCGAAGGAAAAATGAAAGATGCTGAGAAGAGAATCGAGGACCTTAAAGAACGAATTGAGTGTCTCAAGACACTCCACGAATCACTGGATAACCTTGGTGAGCTTCAGCCGGATTTGATGAAGTGATAGTGCATTACTTTTGTCGATTTTGCGGCTATACAAGCTGGAAGAAGTGGGCTGGATGTCCTGCATGCGGATCTTCTATTCCGCTAAAGGAGTGGAAGTGAGCGAGTGGTATCTTTATGTTGTCCAGTGTAATGACGGAACGTACTACACAGGAGTGACAACAGACATCACACGTCGCATCGACGAGCACAATAAGAGCAAGAGAGGTGCGAAGTACACAAGGTCTAGGAGGCCAGTAAGACTTGTATACTGGGTTGATTTTTGTGACAGGTCTACTGCGCAGATAGCAGAAGCAAAATTTAAGAAGCTAAGTAGAAAACAGAAGGACGTCATAATCTCAGAACGTCTTCTTTCACTGGTCCAATAAGGTATTAAGATGAAGCTTGTAAGGGACCGGATTCCTAAAATTATCCAGCAAAGTGGAGGTTCGTGTGAGTATCATGTCGCAGACCTTCCAGAGTTCAAGTCTATGTTGTTTGATAAGATAGATGAAGAAGTTGGAGAGTTTAGAGAGAATCCATCACTTGAAGAAGCCGCCGATGTTTATGAGGTGATTAGAACACTGTTGTGGATCCATAAGCTAGATATCGAAGACGTTATAATCGCTGCAAACGAAAAGTCTCAACAAAGAGGTGGGTTTAATCATGGAATCGTCCTGGACAGTGTTGAACCGCGGCGTGCATAGTTGAAGTGCATAAGGTATAATATAGGTAAGGAGAAAATATGTCAGAATATGTTAGGACACATATCGTAGATACTCAGCTTAGTCCAGAATCTGGACAGCTTGATGTAAGTGTGTATGTAGATAGTCTTGGATATGCTACTATTCATCTTGGAAACTCGATGACACTGAGGCTTAGTGAGAGCGACCTCTTGGAGTTTTCAGAGATTCTTGAGAGAACAATTGAAAAGCTTCCCGTTAGAGATCCAGAGGAAATTCAAAAAGCTAGACGATCTGCTGTTGAAGTTCCTGTTAACTTTTGAAAGGTGAATAGATGCCTGTAACTTTAGAAGAACCGTGGAAGATTAACGGAGTCACATTTCCAGCCGGCACGTTTTTCGTTCGGTCCGCCACCGCAGGGGTGTGGGACTGGAAGACACCGAATGGATCTTGGGGACAGTCACGGATCAGGTGGCCAAACTATCCTGGCCATCATGTTGAGGAAGAAGATGTTTGAGTTCCTTGTGGGATTTGCAGCGTTGCTTTATATTCTACACTCCCTCTTTCCAGAGGGGCAGGGTAAGGAGGTCGACTGATATGTCGGGTGTACTATACAGCTCGTGAAATAGCGATGTCTAACGGCAGGACGTATCATCTTGCCGCAATTCTAAAGCGAAAAGGGAGAGTTGTCAAGATCGGAGAAAACACCGATAAGACACATCCGCGCTTTAAGAGAATGTATTCTGATGGAAGCTTTGGATCGCACATGCATGCGGAGATGAATGTTCTTCGATTTGCACAGCGAGGTGACACGATCGAAGTTATGAGGTTTACTGCATGTGAAGAGCATCCAACGATGGCAAAGCCATGCCCGCTATGTGAGAGACATATGAGGGAAGCCGGGATATCTCGAGTGAGATATACAAACTGGGATGGGAAGTGGGAGGAAATACGACTCTGATGATTCGTCTAGGGTGGGGTGTTGGAACTGATGTGATTCCGTGAGAAACGGGGACCTTGTTAGATTTAGAGAGAGAGAAGTCCACTATGATATGGGTGGAGCAATTGAAGGAATAGGTCCCTGGAGCATTGGACTGCTTGTTGAGTATCATCCATGGGAAAAGATTGCAAGCATACTCTTTGAGGGACGAATAATTAGAGTTGCGGCCAGTGATGTTCAGCTCTACAAGAGGAGTCCTTCATGCGAGATGAGAGTTCAGATTTCTCCAGATATAGACTAGGATATATTGACGGATACAGCGGAAGAGATCCTAGTCTCTTAGATGACACAACATATATGAGAGGGTATCAAGAAGGAGTGGAAGACGACAGCACAGGCTCCTTGAATAGATTTCCCGAGGAATGTTTGTCGAGCTAGCATGGCGTGCAACTTGTGTGTCGCTGTGGTATAATTTACCTACAGAAAGGAAAACATATGAGTAATTTGAAGTCTCTTACAGGTAAAGAAGTTAACGAGGGGGTCGATGATCACCAGGGTGGAACAATGCTGACTGGAGCGGGCATTGATTTCTATAAACTTTTGATGATTAAGCAAGCCCTCCAGGCACAGTGTCGTGGGTTTCGACTCACAAACAAGGCACCGCAGGGAACTACACTGGCTCGACGCTTTCTTGGTCTCAAGGGAAACAAGGAAAGCCTACTCAGTCAGGTTAATGAGATCATTGATCGAATTCAACGTGAAAGAGTAGAGTGTGAATGAAGGTCGGAGATCTCGTAAGGTTTCGACAACAACCAGATCCAGCAATAGGACTCATTGTTGAGATAAGACCGGGTCGTGCCGGATATCACGGTATTGGTATCATGTGGGACTTTCTCAATGGCCAGATCGGCTGGCAGGCTCGCAAGGACATTGAGGTGATCAGTGAAAGTCGGTGATCTAGTGAGGATCAGAGACCCTGAGCATGCAAGGAATCGAGGTGAGTCTGGAATGATGATTTCTCTTGATAAGCCAGATCGGCGATTCGTCGAGGTCCTGTGGTCCAGTAATCGAAAATCCCATGAACGAAAAATATTTCTGGAGGTGATCAGTGAAAGTCGGTGATCTGATAAGGTGGCGGTGGTATCTGTCCACGCACTGGGATAAGACAGAATTCACTGGCGTTGTGCTCGGATCACGTATCGCAAAGACAGATTGGGAAAAGGTAAGAATCCTCTCAGTATTTGCTAGTGACGGTACAGTTGTTGATGTTCGTGAGGATGAAGACGGGCTTGAGGTTATCACATGAAAGTCGGTGACCTTGTTCAGTTCGATGATTACTACGTCAAGGAGGATGATCGGCAAGTGGGAACAGTTTTGAAGTTTGATATCTTCAGAGGCGCAGACGACTGTGGAACAATTAGCGGACCTGCTGAGTCATTGGTCCAGGTGCTGTGGGGTACGGGAGAGGTCGGGTGGATTTTAGAGAGACGAGTGAGGGTGATCAGTGAAGGTCGGTGATGTTGTGAGACATAGTCCACCTTCGTCACCAAAGACGCTCGGGTATGGGATAGTCATAGACATGCTTAAAGATACCCACGGATGGTGTCGTGTTTTCTTTGCTAGCCTCGGTCGTGCTAGGCCGATCTCTGTTGAGGTGCTTGAGGTGATAGATGAGTAACGTTATAGATAGAGCTATTGAGTTTGCAACACTGGCTCACAGGGGTCAGGTTCGCCGTTACACCGGTGAGCCTTACATCGTTCACCCCGTGGAGGTAATGGAGATAGTCAGCACAGTGAGTGATGACAGTGAGGTTCTAGCAGCAGCTCTTCTCCATGACACTGTTGAAGACACACCCATCTCACTCCAGGATATTAGATATGAGTTCGGTGATCGTGTTGCAGGTCTTGTTGACCAGCTGACAGATAGAAGCCGACCTGAGGACGGCAATAGAAAGGCTCGCAAGGAGATCGACAGGGTGCATCTTTCTACTGCATCGCCTGAGGCACAAACCGTGAAGCTCGCTGATCTCATAAGCAACACTCGCAGTATTGTTGAGCATGATCCTGTATTTGCGAAGGTATACATGCGTGAAAAGCTTCTCTTGCTAGATGTTCTACATCGTGGCAATAAGCTTCTCTTTGACAGGGCGATGAAGTTGGTTGAGGATTATTATGAAGGCAGGTGATCTCGTTATATATTACGATCCCTCATGCTCGACTCCTCCAGAAAGAGTTTTATTGCTTGAGATGTTTCACAAAAACAATCAAGCTTTTGTAATGGCTAGGATGGGCTGTTATTGGATCTGTCTAGAAGATATTGGAATTGACATGGTCGATTCTGCGGGTAGGCGACAGATGAGAGATCGTAATGAAGCCCGGTGACGTTGTGAAGATTCGTAACGAGTCTAGATCACCTTCTGACTGCAGGCATCTGGGAACAGTGATTGTCGTCGGTAATTCGCCAGGCAGCCACATCCATGATTACGCCAGAGTTCTATGGCAAAATGGTGTGTATGGAAAGATCGAGACATGGAGATTGGAGATGGTAAGTGAAGCTAGGTGATATCGTCGTTATTCCAATGACATCAAGTCAGGGAGCCGGATTTAAGAGAGGAATTCTCGTTGAGATTGCTGATAATCCTGCAGACATCGCAAAGCTCGTAGATTCTCCACAGCTTGGATTTTTGTTTAGCGAGTCTCCAAGACAGGTGGCGAAAGTTCTTGTAGCGGGAAAGCTAGAGGTGAGATGGCTCCACCACGTATGTGAGTTCAACGATGGAGACAGTCAATGAATGTCGGTGACCTGGTAAAGCGGCGTCTGCCCCCGTGGTGTCCCGATAGTATGGGAGTGATCAAGGCTATTTTGTGTGAAGACGAGTATCGAGTTCTCGATGTGGAAGTCTTCGTTGACTCTCGCCGGGAAGAATGGGAAGCAGACGAAGTGGAGGTGATCAGTGAAAGTCGGTGATCTTGTTAAGACAACCATGTGGGGGAACGGATTGGTGCTCGAGTTGAAAAGACTTCACAACCAGCCCAAGAAGAAGGTTATTGCGACAGTGCTAGTGGAGAGGATAGTCCAGAACACGCACATTCGACGTATAACGGGAG
>Ga0098033_1000291_pt1 | contig 24513 bp, 22 predicted proteins | sample 1_EtaG_FD_75049 | JGI IMG/M metagenome (GOLD analysis project Ga0098033, IMG submission 75049) | Marine viral communities from the Subarctic Pacific Ocean - 1_ETSP_OMZ_AT15124 metaG | ecosystem: Environmental > Aquatic > Marine > Oceanic | place: Pacific Ocean | collected 2015-01-07
GATACCTGCCTCCATTTTTCTTTGTTCCATCCACCCTTGAGTTAAGATTACTCCCATAGGTGATAGACCCGTTATAAAGGCTACTATAATAGCAGCCATACTTTTATTTATAGTCATTTTATTCTCCTAATTACTAAATCCTACAAACTGATAATTTAATCCAACTTTAAAATCATACGCTGGTCTGTCCCAGTAATAAAGATAACGACCTTCCGCAAATACGCCTAGATTTTCTTGTACTTTAACTCCAAAAATTGCACCTATATCATAATCATACCAGCTCATCCACATCGACTCCATAAACATAAACTCATGTGGTTCCTTACCTTCTTCTAAGTGCCCTATATAATCGGCTGCATTATGATACGAATATTTATCATGTCCGTAATGGTATGGCATCCAATTGCCCCAAGCATGTACCCACCATCTATCAGCATAATGATAATAATCTAAACCCAATACTAAAGATGTTTCTCTTTGATAGCCTAAATCCCTTTTTATTCCATTCATGTATGATTCTAACAATCCTGGAAAATGATATATGAAAAATTCCCGGTCAGTCCAAGCAACAATTTCTCCATCGGAAGTTTCCCACATGTAATCATACCCAATAAATTCTCCTAACCCGTTAAAAAACGGTCCATCACCCGATACAGGTATCCAAGAATCCGAAACCGAATCATAGTACACCAATTGACCTTCTGGTATCTCGCCATTTTCATCAATTATGTACCATCGGTTATCATCCACACCGAAAGCGGTTTCAGCAAAATCCCACCAAGATCCTTTGTACCAAGTTGTATCCAATATCATAGCATCAAATCCGTATACAGGATGTTGTCTATGTTTTGCACCAACACTAAATGTTAATTGATTACCTAAAAATTCTGGTGTCCACTTTAATCTCAAATCACCTTGACCGTAGGTTATCTCTTCTAATCCAAGTTCTGTCCAACCTATTTTACTCATAAACCACTTACCAGTATATCTCAACCAGTATTCTTGATTCAAATATTCATTACCCCATCGACGACCTTCAGTAAATTTTATTAAATACTCCCATCCCTTAACGGGACCGAATGTAGCATTTTCGTTTGCACTTTTTTCTGAACCATCGTACCAAGTTCCACCAACACCAGCGTTCTTAACACCTCGTTTTGGTTCGTAATTAAATCGACCAATTTTTCTCAATCCAAAAGATTTTTGAAAATCGGCTTGAAGTTCTCGTTCTTCTCGTTCAACTTCCAATTCTCCAGTTGCTAAACCTCCAACTACACTGAATCGATCTTCCTGATATCTTGGAGCATTTAAACTGAAACTTGCATATGCCGTCGAATACTTAAAAAAGTTTAATATAAAATCCTGTGCATGTATAGATGAAACCAGTAACAATCCCAATATACATTTTTTAAACATTTGTTTTCTCCAGTTAAACTAATCGTCAGCGTGTTCTAATAATTTAGTATCATCTTCGGCATTGTTAAACCAAAAGTCAATGACTTTTGCAAATGAACCTACAAATCCACCCAACATTAATAATAATATTTCCTTCCAGCCGCCTTGTACATCGACTCCATTGCTCATAAAGTATATCATGAGTGCTAATATAACAGCAAACAGCGTAACAACTGCAATAGAAATGTACCATTTTCTTGCCTGTCTAAACTTGATAATACCAAGTAAATCTAAATTAATTTCGTGTTTCCTGTCCGCAGTTGAAGACTCTTCTTTCATTTGCGATACTGTTTTTTCTATAGCCATAATAATATTCCTCGTTTGATATAAATACTACACATCGAATCTAACCATGAAACTCAATTGCAAATCTGGATCATTTCTAACCGGTCTAGATGTTTTTGCCACGGCCAACAAATCTCCATGATCGTTGTATAGCCCCACCGTTGTAACGTACGGAGCAAAAAATGAATGTGTTGTAAAATTTTCTGTTTGAGTAGTAGCCGTATATCCATTCGAACCATAAGATGACTCAGCTGGAGAATTCATTACTTCTCGTAAATCATCAGCATTCATACCAGCCGGAATAGTTTGACTTCCACTTCTTTCAAGTGAAACACTTATATTTGTACTGTTATTAAACTGTCCTTCTTTTACGTTGCAAAGATATTCATGTTCGTATACAGTTTTAGTAGCATCAAACTTTAAAGTCCAACCGGTTACCCCCTCTCCCCGACCAATATCGGTATAGTAACTTCCAGTGTGCGTGAACATTAATAAACCATAATCGTATGAAACCACTCCTAATGATGATCCGGATCCTTGAGCCGTTAAACTTGCACTCATAAAATTTGATTCGTATGCAGCATCATATAGGTTACCGTATCCATCATCGTTAATCGTAATACCAGCACCACTAGAATAATCCTTTAATTCTATAGAACCAGTACGGATTCTTTCCCCAAATAATTTTTGAGGAATACTAATAACATTGGCTTTATCGTGTAACTCCCTAAGTTTTAATACTTGCCAATGATAATAACCCGCGTTTACAGTCCTAGTGGGACTGGGTTTTCCATGACCAAACGGTAAAAAATTACTATCTAAAACGTGTTGGGGCTGTGGGTTTTCCGCGCTGATCCTATTCGGATAGCGTTGAAATTCAAAGAAATTTAATTTTAATTGTCTGTATAACGGTAATTTGAATACTTTAAATGTAGTTCCTTCAGTAATAACTGTATTATAAGCTGCTGAACTTGTAGCAAACGCAGGATTTCCAGTCAAACTACCAGAAATAGCATCAAGAGCTTGCACTCCAAGTCTAGTGGCACTATCAGTTCCTGCATAATAATTAACAGTAAATCTTTTGTGTACTTTATATGGAGTGACAGTTCTATCTTCGCTGGTTATTTGGCTAAACATAGCAAATCCTATTATTTATTAATAAATATTTCATAACCGAGTTTAGCTTAGCAGATATCACTGCTGAAATAAAGTTGTTAGAAATCCAACCGTACTTTAATAAGTGCTTCTCTTGATGTAGATTTTAAAACAGGTCTTGAAAGTTTTGCCACGGCTAACAGTTCGTTAGAATCATTGTATAATCCTACGGTCGTAATATACGATTTAGGATCAGTTTTAAACGATGGAATAGTTAAATCCGCATTTGATCCAGAAAAATACGTTGGATTTTGACTGTGATTGTACTTTCCATGTTTTACTCTACAAAAATAATGAGTAGACTTTATCTGCTCTTCCCTTCTTGCTGAAAAATACGCTCCACCCTTAACTGCATCGAAAAATTTAGCAGAATTATCAGCATCTGCATTAGCAGCAACAGAATAACCAGCTACTGTAGCCACACCGCCCAATTCATCTGCATCTATAATTAAAAGTCCAGATTCCGGATAAAATTTACCATAATGTTTTGTACCGCTCGTCGGTTCTACAGCCGTACCAGATGCAATAGATCCTGAAATAATAGCAAATTCTCTAACCGTAGCTTTAACATTTGGATCTGAAGTTGCTCCGCTATCATCAATAAGTTTTATAACTTTAGCAGTAGAACTGGATATATGGAGTTCCCAATTACCCGGATCCATTTTTTCCTTAAGTCTAGATCTGTTAATTGATATTGCATATATTGAATTGGAAGCCGATGCGTTGTTCGGCGCATAACTAAACGAAGCTTCATTTTGTGTTAACAATAAATTCTTTAATTGTGCGTATACGGCTTTAGAAGCCTTATAATTGTTATCTCCAGATAGAGAACCCAATCCAGTCTTGTGACCGTACGTAACTGAAGCTTGTACTGATGCTGTCGCATTCGTACCAACTACTCCATTGTAAACATCGTAGTAGTGTTCTCCAGTACTTCCACTTTGTGTAGAAGACGTGTAAAAGGAGGTTAATGTTCCAGCTCCACCGGACCACATCCCGGACGATACAACGTTTACCTGTCCAGGTATAACATCGTCGTCATCAAATCTTGAAAAAATTCCTTCTTGTGTTGGCATAATAATTAACTCCTATTCACTAATAAATATTAATCAACTCATTTTTTGTGCAATTAGTTTATGGCCTAGGGGAAACTGTTACACTTATAGTCTTAGTTGCTCCCGAACTTACGCCCGTTACCCTAAGTGTCATCTGTTTTGTTTCCGCAACATTCTTTGCTACTAAACTAATTTGTCTTCCTGTTAATGTTCTTGTTTGGGTATCTTGATTCGGTCCCATTATCTTTCTCCGTCTTCAGCTAACTCTACATTAATGATATCTGGCACAGCTTGACTCAATGGTCTAGCAAGTTCTATCCTATCTCGTCTAGCATTTATGCTGGCAATCGTAGCATTAATTCTTTGAGTACGACCAGTTCTTGTCTCATAAACTACGAACACTCTCATATTCGGTCTTATAAGTCCGGCCTCTACTGCATGACCAATTGCTCCACGACTTACATCCAATTCGGCTAATGTTCTTCCATTCCTAGATTTTTTTAATGGTACACTAGCAACTTGTCTTTCTTCTTCGCGTTCTTCTTCACGCTCTTCTTCACGCTCTTCTTCACGCTCTTCTTCGCGGCGCTGTTCCACAAAAAGCTGAATAAATCCTGCTCCATTAACTTGTATTTTCATACCGTCTCCGGGGTAAATTTCGTGTGGGCTCCTAATTTGTTGTGTTAATCCTAGGAATTCAGTAGCAATCCACACTTCTCCCTGAGCCTTAACTCCCGAGATATGTCTTACATCCTCCGGACCGCCTGCAATAATGAGTTGATGAGCAGTTCCCTCTTCGAACACACTCGTAATCCTAGTTACCTGACCAGTTGGTTCTACTTGTCTACCATCAATCTTCATATCTATCATATCGCGGCGAGGTATCGTCCTTCCAGTCAACCTGTCAATTTGTTCTATTATAACTTGATGTTCGACAGTGCGCTGCTGATCTGCATAATTTCCAATAATAAAATCTATATCTACGTCGCTTCCAACTAATTCAAATATGTATTCCTCACTAGTTTGTCCAACCGGTAAGTTTACCGTTCCAGGTTCTATCAGCACGTAATCTCTAGGACCAACTAACGAAATGGTAGATGGTAAACCGGCAGATATTTCTGGAGTTCTATTACTATCGACCGGTCTAGTTGTTAACTTATATCGTAACGCTTCCGAACCCCTGGTAAATGCTTCCAGTAACGGCATATTCTCAATAGCTATCCCGTAATAATTTGGACCATTTGTATTGGCTTCATTGTATAGCGAATAATCTATGTCATCGTCTCCCAATGCAAACTTAGTTATAGTAAAAGAATTAGTAGAGAGTTTTTCTCTCCCCTTATCCGTTATAACTGCATCAACTATAAGAGATGTTTTATCTAGAAATGCCATTGGCGATTTCCTGGTTTATTATGATTCGTCTTGATATGCTACACTCAGTGTAGTAGCATAAGTTGCTCCGTATGTTAATCCAGTGACAATTATTGTCGTAGCTGGATTAGCTTCTCCCGCAGCAGGCTGACTTATGGCTTTTGCGGTAGCAGTACAGCTATTACCGTAAACAGTTTGACTAATATTTTGAGTAGATTGTGTGTAGTTTATAGCTCCTTGACCAGTAGCACCACCATCATTATTAGGTGATGTTAAAAATGCAATGGAAGAATTTAGTAAAGTAAATGAATAACCATCTGGATCTATAGTACCATCATTAGGAACATTTGTAGTAGCTGGTGTAATTGTTTGTGAGTTAACTGCACTTCCGTTTGAACTCCAATCAACAACATACGTCGAATTAATTCCCGTTAAAGTAGACATTTTTCTAGTTCCAACGGCTCTAGATACTAATTTATATCTCATGATAGTGTTTGTATCTGGTGTTGGTTCTAACAGCGGTAAAGCTTCAATTACTGTACCGTAATAATCCGTGCCATTTGGATGACTAACATCCCACAAAGAATAATCTACTTCATCATCAGCCAAAGCAAACTTTGTAATCTGAAATTCATTTTGTCCACGACTTAACAGTTCACGACCTTTCTTTGTTAAGATTGCGTCTAAAACAGTAGTTGCGTTATTAAGGTATCCCATTATTATATTCTCCGAATTTATGTACAGAACATGTTTGTTATAAATATTGCCGTACTGGTTTTATTCTCCACTTAAATCTGTATCTACGTAAGAATCACCCGTAGTAGTTGATGTTACAACATACGGATTGGTTTCTGTAATTTCAACTGCAATATTGTTACCAAACGGTACTGTTGAACCGTCTTCTTTACACCCTTCGTATGCCAATCTAAACAGTGCAGTATGACTATCATACACTGATTCGTACTCACTACGTTGCAATGATGAAGAATGTGCATTATACAAAGATGCGCTCAAAGCAGACGAATAAAATAACACCGTCTCTTCATTATGACGAGACATTCTCGATCCAGTTATATTTGGTGGAAGAACCTCAAAAAAGATATTATCACCCCCGTATGTAGAAACACTAGCTGTTGTGTAATCTCTATCTTCAAAATCAATATTAATATCTCCGAATGATCTCAAAGAACCACCACCATATTGAAAACCAGAAGACGATACGGTTTCGTAATCAATTCTATCGGAAACAAGTTTTTCATTAACACTTGAAGTTACTGCAGTTCTAAGTAGAACATTACTTCCGCTTACATCAAAAACAAAATCAGAAAGCGTACCAGACCTAAATTCTTTAGATCCACTCACCCGAATATTTGCATACTGATCTATTTGAATTTGCTTTTCTAACTCGTTAGACGCAGTCGCCGACGTTTCGAATCCGGATTTTAAAATTCCCCTAGAATATTCCCTAGATGAAGACGGCTTTGCAAGAACAGTTAGATCATACAATGCCTCTTTTCTTAAATCTTCTACTGTTGGTGGTGCGCCTATTACTACCTTTGATCTTTCTAAAATAGTTGGCTCTATCAATAAACCTAAGTTTTTCTTAGCTCTACCAGGAGATAATTTTCTAAGATGATCGAACAAACTTAAATCATAATATTTTATTAATTTAATATAATCCCAAAAACCCTGCGTAGTAGTCCACTTTTGCCAATACGTATCGGCTATTCTATTGAATCGACCATATACGTATGAATCTTCATAAATATCTCTTGGATCACCCAGATAAGATCCGTAATCTAAATCTGCTACTGATAAAATAATATCTTCATTTATAACATCAGATGGGGCAAAAAATATTCCCAACTTAGCCGAATCGTTAGACGCTAAATCGTAGGAACTAACTTCTACTCTCTCATTCGGACTTAATGTTGCAGCAGCTCCGTCTGGAGTTTTTAAAACTGAATTTTCAATTCTAATCTTATTTGATTTTTTACCTATTCCAATATTTGGTACAAATGCTTTTTGTCTATCTAACACATTACTAAAATTAATTTCATTATCAAATCCCGATGCCGAAGCAAACAACTGACCGTCTGTTAAAGAATAATCCCGTATTCCGTATGGATTTTGACTAGAATGTAAATTTAAATTATCATCCATAGAAAATCTTAAACTCATATCATAATATGAAGAACTTGGATTGTTTCCATTAACTGCTTTAGGAGCAGCAACATGATTGTAAAAAGCGGACTCAGATAGCGGAGTTCCCCAATATCTCCATTCCATCATTGATCCAGAAAACTGTTGACCTTTACTGGCATCATCAAACTTTCCACCAATGTACCATTCATTATCTCCAGCTACACTACTCGTTACATTCCAATGTTGTAATAATCCACTACCTGCACTTCCAGAAATATCCATACTAGCAGACGCTCTAACAATTACATCATCTATTCCTGAATCATAATATCCTAAAAACATATCAAAACTTTGGGTAGTAGGATTATAATTGCTTGTAATACTCTGATCGGCGTAACTACTTGATATTGATGCAGTTCTTCGTTTAACCATTACTGACCAGAATTCACCGTTATAAACGGGTTGATTTGATATCGTTGCTGTTTGATTCGTACTTCCACTGAGAACGAACTTTACATCTCCCCTACTATCAACTCCGGCAACATTTGTAAGATAAACTGCGGCTTCAATTTTATTATTAGAATCTATTTTAGTTGCAAGTAATTGATCAACTTCCTGTTTAGATTTAAATCTAAATTCTAAAGTATCAGGAGATCTTTCAAAACTCGTATCATACCACGGAGCTTTAATGTATTGAGATCCATGAAAATCTACAGCTTTAGTAAATCGCTGTTTTATTTCAAAATCCGGAGCTCCAGAAATTTTAGGTCCACCATATTCTTGTATCCTAAGTATAGACGTTGGAATACCGTAAGCAGCAATCAATGCTTTCAATGACTGTTTAGTTCCCTTTGATTTTAACATGTACGGCATTGTTGCTAAAATTCTATTCCATATTTCTCGTGTAACATCTTTCTGGGATCTTTTAGTAAATCTGATATTATAAATGTTAGTATTAGATCCAGATTCTTGTAATCCTAAATGATATTGGGGTAATCTAACCAGATCTCTTCCCTCTTTCAGATCAAAACCCAATGATTTTGCAACTGGTTCTACTAATGCTTGCGAAATACCCTTAGTAACATCTTCAGATCTATCGTGCATATCTGATAATGCCTTTATATGAGTCCATATATTATCATAATGATGACCCATCATATCCATAAAAAGAACAAATTCATTGTTTTCTTGATCATACGTTATGTGTTCCGGTAATAAATTTACAAGTCTATTAACATTTCTCCTGTCATAAATTGAAGCAGTAACAATTTGATTATCAAACCATGTAATAAATGCCGAACTAGTAACTGATTCGTTAACATACGGATTAATAAGAGTTCCAGCTCCTGAATATTTGGGAGATGCATTAGAATAAAATTCTCCATTGGAACTAGTCACGTATGACGAACTTTTAAAATACATGTAGTTTTCAAAATCATCAAATTCATTTATAGTCTGACGTTTAGACATTTCCCATTTGGCAATATCTACAGATGATGCACTAACATCAGATCCGGTGGCACTACCCAAATATCCAGAACCAGTTAATAGATTTCCGCTTAAAGATGCACTATTATTAGTATACGTCTCAATTAAACTCAATTTATATTTGAAATTTTTAATTCTTTTTTCTGCAGAACCAAAATGTATAAAATTTGAAAATTGATTATAATCTACATTTATAGTTACATCTTCCAAACTTCCGCTAAGAACTTTATCTTCAAGTTGTTCTCTAACAGCTACACCGGCTCCTACCAAATCAGTGTGAGAAAGATATGATGTTTCACGATCTCGTATTGGTGAATCTAAATCGTCGAACTTGGGCAATCTTAAAACGGTATCTGGAATTTTTTCGTCTATAAACGGAACTAAATTAATCGTTTCTTTCAACGATGGAGTAACCTCATTGGCTATATAAACCATATCTAACTTTTCAAGATCCGGATCTAGTGGTTCTAATAGTTTGTACGCTATACTTCCAGGATACTCTTGAGTGTTAACGGGTTTGAAATTCGTTATTAGTGATTTAGTATCATCACCCGTTATAAGATACGTGTATAAATTATCAGGATCTTTTAACAAATATCGGATAAAATAAGTTTCGAATGGATCAGCTATACTAATAGCATCTTCTCCAGTCATAACGGCTCCTATCTCATCACCAAACTCTTGATAAGATTTTTCTACGTATACCTTCTTTGCTTGAGGATCATCGTTTATTACGTCTAAAATTTTTCCTTCAAATCGTACATTAATATCTTCAGAACCAGATGGAATAGAAATATAATCAACAGAAAATCCATTATCAAATTCACTGTACTTATTCACCCGAAAATTAGACAGTACACTTCCTTGTGAAGTTGCAGCTTCATCATACGTTTGAGTAACTCTTACAGTATTGCTATCTACAACGTCCTCTATCATTAATTCTAATGGAGCCAGTACGGCCGTATCATCTATTCTTACCCGTAGATCGGATGTCATTATCACATCCAATTTAACCTGATCCACATATAAAGTTCCAAAGTGACCGTAATGACCGTATACGTAAATCCAAAATGGATCTAGTAGGCTCCACTGTTCCGGAACTACAACTTCAAATGCAGCAGACTCCCACTCGTTATAATCTTGACACTGAATGTACCGACGAGCTTGGGGTCCTGAATCTAAAGATTCCAATCTCCACGTCGCAATTTTAACAACTACAGAACCATCATCTCCAGGTTCTGCATTAAATCCTGGAACCACACTCCATGCCTCACCGAGCCACTCGAACACCTCGTCGGCGGATATGTTTTTTCCAGGTATTTCTAGTTCTGTTCTAGATGGGAAATCCTGTCTTGGAATTAACTTTCCTTCGTTATTTAGGCTTCTAAAAATTCCACCGCCTCCCACATAGTTCGATATCCAATCGTTACCGTCCCACGTCCAGCCAAATGCACTCGAGTCTATATCCTCTCTTACACCCATAATCACTTTACTAATTTTTCCAGGAGATTGAGCTCCGACCGCTAGATTTATCGATGCACCCGTGTACTCCCATATATTAGCGCTTTCATTGTATTCAAAATCTACTGGAGGATCCTTTTTATTTCCAGAAGCGCCGGATTCCCAGTTTGGCTCCCAAGTACGCGTCATTGATTTTCCAGAACGAAGGGAAGCTCTTGTTTCCTTGATGTACCAATATCCACCATCAGACCTAGCTCCCGTTTCTTTTATACCAAAACTACTCGGTTTAGGGTCTGGATATTCATCTGATGTGGGACCCGAGTAATAATTCAGATCCACTCCTAAATCTTTGGGGTTTAAACCTGGTTTAACATTAGCCTCGTTATCTGGATCAAAATAATCGTTGGCAGTGTTAAACGAACTCCCTCCATTGAATGGGTCGGCCATGTCAGACATTCGTGCATCTTCGGCTTCTACTTCTGTATCGGTTACAATCGGAGCTGCCGGTGGGGTATACTCTTCTAAAAAATAATGACGAAGACCAACGCTAGCGCCCTTTCTTCCACCGTTGGCGTAATCTAATGGAGCCGATTTTTGCATCCAACTAACTCTTATTGTATCTCCGGGCTTAACTCCCCACGAAGCTAATGATCCCATAGCACTAGTTCCATCGGCATCAGAAGAAGCCATCCACATTCCCCGATGTTTCCACCAGTTTTGTAACGGATAGTTTCCATCTATTCTTGGATCTGCATTATTGTTTTTTACGTAATATCCATTATTGGGATCCGACCATGCTTCCACTGCATTTTCCCGCATTGGTTCAATAATAAAATCTTGATGATTCAAATCGGGAAAGTACATAGCTACTCCACCGTCTACGCCCTTTCCACTTCTCCAATGACCATGGTAACCATGATTTACTGTTCCAGAATGACTGTACCTTTGATCTGCATTCCAACTGTGATAACCATCTTGCCACATTTCTTTCCCGCCTGGCGTAGTTACTTTTATAGCTTGACCATGTAGTGCTGAATCCCACGAGTGTTGCAATCCTCCAGGTTGACCTTCAGGACCATCGGCCTCTTGAAGATCCCACGTGTAAACGTTTTCTAACTCTGCATCGGAATAAGAAGCTGCTTGAGATAAATCATCAATAGCTATTGCATCTGTTACTTTCAATACACCACCAATCATTCTTTCATTAAATCTTTCTTCACCGTCTGCAAAGTTACACGATATCAGCTGACCGTCCGGATCATTAAATTTTAGTATGTTGTTAATTGCTACTTCTGTCGTTTCCTCGTGTTGCAAAGTTGTATTTCGTTTAAATTTTGTAACTGTCGATCCCAGTTCTAACTGACATCCAGCTGCCAAATAATATTCACCCATAGAAGAAGCCGAAGTAGGATCAATTCCGGCCGGCCTAGCATCCCACAGTATACGAATTTGAATCTTATCGTCACTAGTATTGATTAAGTAGAACGTAAGAACCAATCGTTGCCATTCACCAGTTGCAAATTCTATTGGACTATACTTAGTATTTCCGGTTATACCCCATGCTCCGGAATGAGCCATTAATCTAATTTTACTTCCATCCGGAGCTTTAACCCATACACTTGCCGTCATAGTCAATCCTTCGATATCCATAGATAACTGGTGTCCTTCACAACAGAACCCGTTGTTAACGTTGATCATGGCACCAATAGTTTTACCCACTTCTTCCAAATACCCACTAGCAACATTAACAGGATTAGCAAGTATTACTTTAACCGCTAATTGCCCAGCTGGACTAGATTCTTCTACAGATTCTATTCTCATGCCTCTATTGTTTGGTGCAGAATTACTAGATACAACACCGTTAGCATTGGGCCAAACTCCGTGAGTAGTCCACCCGTATAGACTATCTAAGGTTTTATCCCCCATTAAATTGGGTCTTTGAATTTCTATTTCAACATCGGGTTCAACTTCTAAAAGTTCTCTTTCTTCAGGAATAATTCTCTTACCTGCAAAGTAAGCATTATTAATTCTTATAGTTCCATTAACAAAAGAACTAGGTAAATCTTCCTCTGTATTGAAAAGTAAATATTGAGACTCTGCATTATCAAACTGAACGGTCATTCCCTCAGGTGGAAACCAATTCAAACAATTAAAGGCAGCTAATCTAAAACCTTCCAAATAATCTTCATCATTTATGTACGCAGGAGAAATAATAAGTTCAGTTCTATCCGAAGAAATATCCTGTATTATAAACTTGTTTTCTTTTACATATAATTTAGCACCACTTACTGTATTAGAATCAGCATGATCTTCTGATGCATAAACATAACCGTCTTCTTGATCGGTTTCAAACGAACCTTTATAAATCTTTTCATCTTTATTAACCAATAATGGAAATGGACTACCAGCTTGTACCCTTAGAAAATCAAATGTTACTTGAAATCGACCTCGACGAAACCCCAACCCCCGTAAAATATCTCCTGGATTTATAGCTACAACAGCCGGTTGTTCCGGTATATCAGATCCAATAAACGATTGAATCTGTTCGTGAGTTAAATAACTAGTAGCTATTAATCCACCACTGTTGCCGTAAACATTTACTTTGATTATATCATTTGGATTTACGCCGTAAGGTAAATCAGGCCACTTAAACGAATCGTAACTAGCACCCGAAAATTGGGGGTAAAAAGCAGTATCCCTAAATGTAGTATAATCTCTTCCATCTGGTAGAGTAATTAAATCATACAACTTATCTGGGATTGCCCTAGTCCGTCTTGTTTTTTGATTAGGCATTAGAATTCCTTAAATTGTCTATCTAATATATCCTTGGTTGCAGCATTTGTTCTATATCGTCTTTGATAAATCCAAATCCGTAAAGACTGTGTCTGCGAATCGTGGGAATTTCCAGTCTGAGGATCTTCATATAATTGAATAACATCCTCTTTGTTTCTCAATGAATCCCAATACTGACCTCCTCGATTAGACCACTTATCCCGTGTGCTTATAAATTCTTGAGTGTATGCGATCTCATCTCTAGTTTTTAAAGAAGTATAATGTTCATTGCTTTGTAATTCTTGTTCGTCGTACGGCATTATCTTACCACCTTAAATGAATCATCGTTGTCATAAAAATTAACAATCTTATTAACGCCACTACCGGTTTCAACACGAAATAGTATTTTATAAAATCTTTCTGGTTCCAAGCCCTGTGTTCTAAGTGTAAAATAATTACCGGACGTATCACAACTTAATTTTGATCCGCTGCCAAATGGAATAATGGTATCTGCAGTTTTAGAATCCACAACAGAATAACAAGAAGATGCACTTGGCATATATTTTACATCTCTATAAACAGATGAAGTAGCAAACGTTCTTCCAGGAAATTGTTCTCTACCCTTAATCCGGATTTTAGATAAACTTCCTAACTTGTATTCAGGTCTAAAGTTTTCCATGTAAACTGCTAACTTATCAAGATTATCCGAAGTCAAAGGAGACAGAGAACCCGTAGTCCATACGGTATCATCCCAAACAACTTCTAATCTTGGTCTGAATACTGTGTGCGTATCAGACGAGAAAAACTTAAACATACCAACTTTATCAAGACTAGTTTCATCATCGGAAGATCGTCTTATTAAAAATCCTTCATTATCAATTCCACCACTTATCCAATTATTAACGATAGACGTAACGTTCATTCTCATATCCGTGGGTTCGTCTTTATTAAACGACTGAGAAGCCGTGTCTAACGATCCACTAAAATACGTAGCACCCCAGTGAATAGTACTTGCATTCCACTCGGATGATGTTACTTCTGTTCTGTATCTCCAACTTACACCGTTTGTAGTATTTGGAAGATCGCTCTTCTTACCATCTCCTTCTGACCAACTTTGAGATATCGCATAAGCATACAATGTTTGATCCCTATTTAAAGAAACAGAACCCGCATCATACAAATTTAAATAGTATGTTGTTCCAGCTGGAAATGTTCCATCTGCTACAGACTGTGATATAACAGTAGTCGGAAAAGATATTACAGTTCTAGATGTTGAACCGATAGCTACATTGCTATTGGCTTTAAACGCTTTTCCAACTTCAAGAATTTCGTCCATTCCGGTATTCTTAGCACTAGCTGTATCGTATACATCGGAACCCATTTCGAGTGTAGCATCCTTATCGGCAAAAACAAAATAATGAGCCATTAATAATCTCCCAATACCTTACCAATAATATCTGCATCTGGAAACTTTACTTCAAATATAGCCGGATCTAATGATGGATAAACAATTCCATTTTTTGTAGCGGCTTGAATATCGTAAATATTTCCAGAATATCCGTTGGCTACCTTAAATTTATTTTCAATTACAACTATCTGCTGATTAGGATTGTTGTTAACAGGAGGTATTACATTGTTTATTCCTTCCACCAATGATATTTCATACGCAATATCAGCTAATATTATTGGCTGATTAATTTGCCACTTATCAACATCAAAATAATCTTTAACTTTTTGTATACACTTTAATATCAATTCTTGTTTATTGTAACCCTTCTTAGCATACAATGCAAAGCGAACTCCAATATTAATAATATACCCGTCTTTAATATTAACTGCATCCGTTAAAATTCTGTAAGGACCCAAATACGTTTGAACATTCTTTTTGGTTGCTTGATTAACTTTAACCAACTTTTTATCATGATCGTATCCAAGTACATGAAAATTTAATGCTAACGGATTAGGCATTCTAGTTTGTAAAGCACTAAGAGGAATTTCTCCACCCGCATCTATAACTGTATCAATCGTTATCATTTCTTCTTGAATCACACCTTCTCCCTTATTAAGCTGATCATCCTGTGTAATATAAATCTTTTGAACGTTACCATACTTCGCCGGAAGATTGTAAATTCTAGTTGCATAATCCTCCTTTGATACAGCTCTGTTTTGAGCTTGAAAATATTGTCTAGTATTTTCTTTAACTTCGTTAAGCGTTTCTTCTCCTCTTCCACCAGTAGCTGGAACAGGATTATTAAATGCAATCGATAATTCGCTATCAGATAACAAACCAGTATCTAATCCTGAAGAATTGATTGATAAGTTCAAAGACCGTTTACTCGTTATAGAATTAGCAGGAACGTTTGATTCTACTCCACCTCCATAAGAATACTCAACGGTTAATGATGTATTAGAGGGTGCTTTACCGTAAACGGCCGTGTTTAAAAAATTTGCTGGATCCAATGCACTATTGGAATTTAAAAAATTAGTATTTGAGAAATTATTTCCAACTGTTGCTGGATTTGGTATTATTTCTTCATCGGCTCCTGACGCCGTTCCAGATCCAAATCTAAGTTGTAATTTACCATCAACGGTTACACGAGTTTTAAATCTATTTTGAGTTCTAGTTACTTTCATAATATACGGAGTAGTATCATTATACGCAGCTAAATTTGGATCGAACTCAGCCGTATTTGGTACATTATCGTATATCAAATCTTGTGCTAATGATTCTACTTCGTACCATTTATTACCATCACCATCCGTAACAGAAATAACTTCCAAAACATTTTTATTTCCAAGAGTAACCATATCATAAGATACAGCTTGTCCAAAAGTAAATATTTCCGTTTCAATTGTTCCGCTAACAGCTTTGACTTGTTTTTTAAGAAGATACTTTGATGGAATATTATCATCATCAATTTCATAAATAGATACAGTTGTAGGATCCATAGAACTTGAATGTTGAAAATTTACTTCGTCTAAAGTTCTAAATGTTTTCCCATACTGAGAACTTTCTACTCTTGAACCTTCTTTAATCCTATATCCGTAATCATAATTAGGAGTCACAGAATCTCCAACAACGCTTGCTGGAACAGTTTGAAAAACATCTAAAGTAGCCGTAGATGGAGTAGACATAGTAGGTTTGTAGCCATAAGACTGAGCTATATCAAATATTGTTTTTCTTTCTTCGGCATACACCAATAATGATTCTCTAAACTGTTCATCCAAATAAAATGACAGTACATCTCCAACGTAAGATGCCATTTCAATAAACATCATTCCTGGAGATGCTTCATTAAAATCCGCATACGATTGAGGAAAATAAGTTTTTGCATACTCAACCAAATCAGACTTAAACCCAGTAAAATTCTTGTTTAAGTAATTTACTTGCTTTGGTTTTACCTTTGTACTTGCCACGTTATATAGCCCTTCTTAAATTTAACGTTAACGATTCTATAGCATTTGGATCCGTGATTATAGAAAACCCAACAGAAATATTAACTGTGTTCGTATCGGGAGATGCCTTCACTATCAAATTGTTTATCAATACATGTGGAAGCCATATAGCAACGGACTCCTTAATTGAATCTTCTAACTTCTTCGTAAATCCAACATCAAAATTTTCAAATAATATATTATAAATATTGCTTCCAAACGTTGGTTGTCCAAGTCTTTCACCCTTTACTGTTAAAAGTAAGTTTTTCATATTACTTAAAGTCTGTTCTATTAGCGTAGATGATTGTTTAAAAAATCCCCCCTGTCCAGAACGAATAGGCAATACAACCCCTATCTTAGAATCTGGATCAGAATCTCTAAGTCTAGTAGATGATGTTCTTGGATTGTTTAGTGCCATTATTTAATAGTACCTCCGCCTTGAGATAACGATGCTGCCAGTGAATTGTTCATTGGCTGAAACGTAGCCCCAATTTCTAAAGCACGTGCTCTTGTAGTTAAATACCGTTGACCTGCATTTGTTACCGCAATACCTATTTCCAGCTTATCCTGCAACGCCGCAACTAAACTTAATTGTTCCGGTTGAGTTTTACTTCCGGTAAATACATCTACTAACATATCCATTAACGGTTTAAACGAATCTAATTCAAACGGAGGAATTGATCCTGCTCCTCCTGGTCCACCCATTTGAACTTCGGCAGCTTGAACATAATCGTGAAAAGCTGCAGCTTCTTCTCTAGCTTTCGCCACATTCTGTTTCATTTCTTGAATTTTAGGTTTTGTCTTAAGAAACTTGTTCTTAGCGGTTTCTTTATTTTTTAAATTCGCAAGATTCTGTATCAATCTATTTAGTTCTAGTGCCACGTGTTTCCTCTACTTTGTCAATGACTTCTTTATAATGTCCGCTCATGGCCTTCTTCATAAAATTAGGCATATCAGCCTGAGACCCTATGTTTCCAATTGGAGCCTTTCCAGTTTGTTGAAAAAATTTCTCTTGAGTATCCGTAACACCACCAGTCATTGTTGGATAGGGTTCCATTCCGGTATCTCCTTGAATTCCACCCTTAGTTTCATTTAAAATCTTGTTTAAAACAGGATCATCAGCATACTTTACTGCCTCATGATGTCCATCTGGACCCTGATACCAATCTGCATCATCTGCTGGTTCTTCATGCTGTTCATTTTCAATTTGATTAAGTTGATTTTTTACTTCTTCCTTAATCATCTTTTTTATTACACTCTTTAGAGCATTCATTGTAGACTGTTTCATTTTGTTACCTCTGTTTATATTATATACTAGCCAAATGATCTTGTTTTTGATATATCATCTAATGCTGTCATACATTGGCTTAAATCTAGTATTTGAGAATCTATTAACGCATTTAATTCTTCTTCTGATAGTATAGCATTATCAGATTCACCGGTTGCACCATTTGCTCCAGTTTGAAAACCACTTCCATCACCAGTATCTGGAATAGTAAACGGTGCCTCGTATATTGAACCGTCCGGACCTACAGCAGAACCATCAGATATGTAATCTCCTGCATTTAAATCCGTTCCAGGTTTCATGTATGCTAAATCTCTATCGTCGTCATCTAATCCCAAACCTAAATCTCCAAGACCCAAGTCCCCACCTAATTGACCGCCTGATCCTGCATCTCCTAAATCTCCCAATCGTCTATCTACGTAAACTCCACCAACTGCTTCACACTGTTCTTGACTAAGTCCAGCTTCTGCACCTCGTTGAGCCATACACTGAGCTAAAAGTTTCTGCAATAAAGCTATTAACTGAGGAATTAATTTACTAGTATCTGTTAAGTTTTTAGCTGCTTGTTCTAACATATCTACTAATCCATTCACTATCTGAAGTAAGAATAAGAACGCTTCTACTAATCTAATCGGTGAAAATATCCACTTAATAAATTTAATAGCTTTCTTAATCTTTTTTAAAATTTTAGAAATTTGTTTAAATATTTTTTCTATCCTTCTTATGGTTTGTTGAACCTTTTGTAAAAGCGCTATCAGCGCACTTACATCAGGAACATACTGACACACTTTTTCTGGATCTAACTCGACCAACGAAACTAAATTTTGAGTCTTAGCTAAAAACTTAGACTGTAATGCTGATAGCTCGTTTATTTTTTTTTGAACTTTAACCCACCACGAAAAATCCAATCCTGGAATTTCTAAATCCAAATCTATATCTGCTAATAGATCGTCTAAAAAGCTACTACCTGCTGGTTTCCCAGCTAGTTCTTGTAAACTACAGTACGCTTCGTCATCGGTCGCTCCTCCTGGAGAAACTACAGCACCTTCATCGCCAACAGAATATCCATCTCCATCTATAGATAATGGAGCCTCTAATTGTTCTCCATTTGGACCTACGACCCGTCCGTTTACAACCAAATCCCCCTCTTTCAAATTAGTTCCAGGAGCAAAAGACCTAGCTTCTCCCCCATAACCAGAATGAATTACTTCTGCACCATTTGGTCCAGCTTCAAATCCACCTTCAGTAACAAAATCGCCGGGTCCTAAAACTGAATTTCTATTAAACAAATCAACCATTGATGGATCTAACCCGTAAATGTCGGCTGCAACTTGATCCTTCAAAAGTTCAGCATCTGTTTGTGCAGAACCTTCACCGGTACCACTCTTTATTGCAGATCCATCAGTTATCTGATCTCCTAATAAAAGATCTGAGCCGGCTGGTAAAAATCTTTTTGCAGATGTTATATGCTTACAGTATAATTCGGCCACGTTACAAATCCTGTTTAGCAATCCTAGAAATTGCTACATTCGCACTTAATAATTTATTTTTTAAAGTTTTACCCTTACCAGCAGATTGTTCTTGACACCAAGTTGAAAGACCAATACCGCCACCCATCACTTTAGGAATAGGAACCGCAATACCTAAATTTCCAATACCTGTTGCACCCGCACACTGATTTCCAAATTTTACCAACTGATCACACAGCTGAGTAAGGAACTCTACTAAATTTTCACCCAAAACTGCATGTTGTAAATTTGTATTATCTCCATCTGGAGAGAGTTGTCCCTTTAATGGTATTCCAACATCTCCAATGGTTACATTTGATCCTACTAAATTTGCATTATTTTTAGATACAAAATTAAATCTGTTTGCAGAATAAATATTGACGTCACCGTCCTTAGAATTAAAGGTCAAACTATCAGAATCAACTAAAACCTGAGCGCCAGTAAATTCCTTTGGTGTCACTTCAGCTCCTGCATTAGGAACTACATTTAAACTAACTGTTTCATTTCTAGTTAAATAAATAGATGCTTGATCTTCATTTGGATTTTCTTCTAATGGTAGATTAGTATTTTCCCCTTCAGTTTCATTTTCAGCTATTCTAATTTTTATTACCGAATCCTCTTTAGAACCACCAGTTTTACCAATTCTAATAGATTGATCATTTCTACCGTTTACGGCCCAATCACCTGGAAACTGTTTAACCGGTCTTGGATAATCTGTTATTTGATAACCCCCGGCATCTGCTCCAAAAAAAGCAGAAGCTTCCGCTTCAAAATTTGATTTCCCCTTGGTTGGAAGTTCAGTCATACCCACTCTTAAATTGTGATTAACTGAATTCAAAACATTTATTGGAGAATAATAAAATGTTTGAGCACCATAATTTACTATAGCCACCATTTCGCCTGTAATAGGATAAGATTTTATATTCGCGTCTAGTGGATAAATCCAACCGGGTCCTCCAACTGGTAAAATAGGAAACGGTACAGATGGTGTAACTTTAATACACCCTACATACAGAGGAGATATTTTATTGGGTTCATCGCCCAAATCATCATCATTATAGATAACTACATCGACCTCAGCTAAGACAGTTTGTATCGATACCGTCTGTAGCGATTCAATAATAGATAATACTATATCACGTACACGTTTTTCATTTGGTATACCTTCACCCAGTTCAATATCTGGGGTTTTACCGATGGTATCAAGAAAAACGCCCGCTGCGCTTTTTTTCATGACTTACTCCTGAATGCCAAGTGTAATATCGTCTACTTCCTTTTGTATATCTTTAGTAGTCTCTTCAAGTTTACGTATGATCTGATCCTTTTCAACTTCAGAAAGTCCGTAATCTCCATCGTCAGCCTTGGCTTCTGTTTGCATAACACGTTGAACAACAGCCAACAATTTTACAAGTAACTCATCGTTTCTAATGTTGGCTTCCATATAATCACTGATCATGGGAAACAATTGGATCGCACTGTTGGGATCTTTGATGAAAACCATCAATTCCTGTATCAGTGATTCTATTTGAATCTTATTGCGAGAGGAATTCTCGTCGATTTTTTTAAACATATCGGCGAGAGTTGTACCTTTAAATATTTCATAGTCAGCAGACATTGTAGAACATTCCTTTGACTATAAATATACTCGGTACTTAAAAAATACGTCTAGATGCTGTGGTGTTAACGAAACCCATATCTGTCCACTGACTTTCTATGTTAACATAATGGGATTTCATCGTATTCAATACTTTTGTTATATGCTGTGTTTTTGCACCAGATATTTCACGAAGTAAAATGTACAAAGCTTTCTTATTGAATATTTCGATAGTATCAACTTTAGCCATCAATTCAAGAATAGAATACGCGATATTTTTATCTCTTTGTTTTTTAAAAACTTGATCTACATTGTTATCCCAATATTCTACAATAGAATCAAAGAACAATCTTTTCGTTTCTCGTTCTGCTTCGCTATCGTAATAAACTACCTTCTTTACATCTTTGTGTTTCAAATCTAAAACATCTGCATGCGTCTTTAATTTCTTATAATTTGCATTGTTATGACATATAAGCCAATTTTTAACAACTACACTAAAGTAACTAAATGCTTTTCCTTTACCTTGCTGATACTTGTCTAAGCGAGTAATCATAAAGGATATGACTTCGTGTTTAACATCTTTTAACGGTATGTCAAAATAGTAAAACTTAAACGTATGAATTATGTTTTCTACTAATTTTTCAAATGGTTTTCTTAAATGTTCATTGTAAATTAGATTTCTTTCTCTGGATGAAGTAGAATCATTGTACTTAACGATAGCATTTTCGGTATCTTCTGTAAAATACATTCTAGTTTTTGATGGTTTTCTAGGCATTGTGATCCTCCACTATTTGATCTAATGAATTTATGGTTTCTTGTAACATGTTGAATGTTGATCCAACTTCGTCATCAGCTTCGAAGTGTCCCGTAGAATCTATTTTTCTCATTTCTTGCAATACATCTTGTACTCTTATATACGTAGAATCTATCCATTGTTCCAAATTATCTACCTTATTGTACAAATTAAATATGATGTAAGAGCATATTACAAATACAATTATAACGCAAGATACTACTATCTCTAATATCATTTAAACAAATCCTCCAATTTATCAACATCCAGGTTTTCCAATACTGGATCTTCTTTAGTTACACCTTTCATGATTTTAGGAAAATCTATTGGTGCTTCTCCTGAAAACATGTACTTTTCTTTTTCTTGTCTGGCCGAAGAAGAATCAGCATAGTGAATTATAAAACCAATATTTGTCTTTATAGTTTTCCACTCTACTCCTTCAAGAAAATACGGCTTGTTAGCATCTGCATACAAACCATCAGCCATTCTAATACCGATATATTCAGTTTCAGACATGGGAATTTCAAACTGATTTAAAATCCACATTGCTCTATCTGTAACGGTCATATAATTTAATTCTGGATTATGATCGTACGGACGTCCATATTTTTTAGCTTTCCATCCATCCGGATTTGGTACATAGTAATCCTTTTCTAAGTTTCCGACTTTTCCTAAATCGTGAAACATTGCACAAAATACTACCGTCTCATCAGATAAATCATCCACATACATATTCATCTCATCAAACAAACCATAATATTTCTTAGCCCATGTAATAACATTTAATACGTGTGCAACATATCCACCTGGAAACGCGTTGTGAAACCAATTAACTCCTGATGCCGGAGCAATCATCATACGATTTTTAAAATGCTCCTGTAATAACCGTATTTTTTCTAGTCGATCGCCCGTAAAGGACTCATCTACAATAGACTGTAACTCAGACCAATTTTCACTGATCTCGATTGCACTTAATTTCATGCATTCTCCTTCTCTTTTTTTGTCCATGGTAATTTAAATAAATCAACGTTGCTAAACCTATATTGTCTAACACCCTTAGATTCTAAAATATCCACTACATTTACCCATTTAGCATTCATAGTATCTCTAACTTGGTAAACGCCATCTTTTTCTAGCGTACCTTTAAGCAAAACGAAATCACCGTAATCGAATGGTCCACCCCATCGTTTTAGTAAATTTCGAGATAATGCAACATAGCGATATCTAGATGCTTCCTCAATATTAAATTTGGTACCATCTGCTGTAATATCTGGAGTTCTATCTGTTTGTGGATATACTGGTTGATACATTGTTACATCTACTTTAATTCCATACGAATAAAATTCTTCGAGTTGCTGGTGAAGTTCTACATTTTTAGAATATAAATCTGTATAATATTCGTGATAGACTTGTTTATTTTCCTTCATAAAATGAACTGCAACATAACCATTAATCATTGTAACTGCGATTATTGATATTATGTATTTGTTTATGTTTTGCATGGCGTGCTTCCTTTCTTGATTGTTATACCCCTAATATACGCATTAATGGGGTAAAAGTACATGCTTTTTTTCATTTTTTTTTTTTGCGGGCGGGGGGGGTTTGACCCTCACGGCCTGTAGCCTCCCGCCCTATTATCCTTACTTAAAAGGTATAACTTACTCGTACTGAGACGTCTCCATCTGCTGACAATTCTGTACGAATGTAAGAATTGTCGTAACGATAACCAACACCATACATGGTCTCGGTATCCTCACCAACAGATGAATATCCTACTAGAGCAGTGATACCTTTAGTAAAGGACGGCGAGATTACGGCTCTATACCATAAGTCCCCACTCGTTTCTTCACTAAGGTCATACTCAAAATAAGATGCAATTGAACCAAATGAATCATGTGAAAATTCTCCACTTGCGTCCAATAAACGTGCTTCATCACTATTGATAGAAACCCCAGCAGTATGACCAGCTAAACCATAAGATGCTCTCATGGAATATGCTTCGCCATCGCCGTAAAATCCAGCAATACCTACACCCGCAAATTCGGTAGATGCTCCAAGTCCAACGGCATAAGCCTGAGAACTTGGTTCACCAACGAATGGATTTCCTGATGGTCTATGCCAAGCATTAGAAAGACCAAAGGGAATCCCCTGTTGTCCAAGTGTAACGGACGTAAATTTAGCATCTACATTGTAATATGCTTCCTCTACATTCATTCCACCTTCTGACAGGTGCGATGTAAGTTTCCATCCTTCACCGCTAAAAGTAATTCCGGTGTATTGTGAACCCATTGATACTGTATCACCAAAAGTAATATCAGTACTAAACTCACCACTCCAAGAATTTACGGCTTCTACAGCCTCTTCTTGTACCTCTTCTTGTGCGAAAGTAATTCCGCCAAAAAAGACGATAGCAGTTAGGATTGTTTTTAGTGTATTCATCGCGTCACTCCTATTGTGTTTTGGATTCTTTTTTAATAGGTAGAACCCATTGACCCGTCCTCTTGTATGTGAAACCTTTGAAATATTTCGTAACATAATTTTAGTTCGTTGTGGACCCGGGGAGAGTCGAACTCCCGTCCGGTCTGCTATTAACAATAAGTCGTTACAGCTTAGTCGATTTCCATTGGTAGCTACCGACAAACAACCATGTGGATTTCTTTTGCAGAACGTATCCTTTAACTGGTGTCTTTATACTCATACACAAGAGCTGA
>Ga0098033_1000295_pt1 | contig 24447 bp, 28 predicted proteins | sample 1_EtaG_FD_75049 | JGI IMG/M metagenome (GOLD analysis project Ga0098033, IMG submission 75049) | Marine viral communities from the Subarctic Pacific Ocean - 1_ETSP_OMZ_AT15124 metaG | ecosystem: Environmental > Aquatic > Marine > Oceanic | place: Pacific Ocean | collected 2015-01-07
CTTGATGCCTGTATTGCCCGATGCCCATGTACCCATTGTCAGCGGCATTTGTGCTAACATTCAACGTCAATCTCTTGGCGGTACCATACGAGTATTTTTGTCCTGGTACTGTGAATGTCGCCGAATACCCGTTGTACTCTGGCCAAACCATCAATTCCAAATCGTTCGGGTTTGTGAGCATTGCTCTGATCTTGCGTTTTGAACTGGCAACGAACTTCTTGAACTTCGGCGGGATTGCCTTTTCTGCAAGTTTGCTCACACCCTTGTTTGCTTTTACCCACTTCTTGTTCTCAAGGTCAAGCATCTTCTGCAAACGAGCAAGCATTGTAGCAATAGGCTTATTCTCAGGATCGGCTTCTGCAACTTTCTGCAACGCATCAACTGCAACCTTGAGCCTTTGGTGTTTACCCTTGTGAGAACCACTTGTATTCAATGCAGAACGGATGGAATTTGCACCATCATCCTGTTCATTCAGTGCTCTTCGAAGTTCGGCCAAAACTCGAATAGAGTCATTCATCGTCTGCGCCCTCAACTTCGACACGGAAGTTGCGGATGACTCGGACCATGTAGCTTCTGATGTACTGGTCTGCGTTGACCATGAATGAGCCTGCTGCACCCACACCATAGCCAAAGCCGAGAGCATCGTTGCCGACTTGATCTGGGCCTTCTTGGACGAACTTCATCTCTTCAAGGAATGCGTCTTCGTATCGCTCCTTGATCTTGTCCATCGTAGCGTCGAAGACGCCCATCAGCTGATGCTCGACATCACGAGCAAGACGAAGATCTCTCTCGTACGAGTGAAGTACGATCTGAACTCGTTCCTGTGGGAACTCATCGACGTCTACGTTGCCAACGCTGAAGACCTTGGCTGTGATACCTCTGCCGCCGATGTTTGAATCCATCGAATTGACGATGGTGGCGATGCGCTGCTCTGGGCTGTAGCCTCCGATTGCTGACATGTTTCGATTACCTGTGTTTGGTGAAAGCTCAACCCGTAACTAGGGTCAGGCTCACCGAAACACAGCGCCTCTAGCCAGAGCTTCTTCGATGTTGTTGCGGATGTAAGCACGAAAGCCATCAGAGTTTGCTCTCATGCCTTGGCGCTCGAACGCATAGAGGCTAACTCCAGCATCTCCAACGCTTCTCCGGTCGTCGATACCGAACTCTTCCAGAACGTCAGCAAGCCCACGAACACTGCTTGATGATGGGTCGACGACGGCATACCATGCATCCTGAATTGGCACACCGAATCTCACGGCCATCACGAACGCTGTCGCATTGCCCGTCCTGTCGACACCATGAAGACAGTTGATGGCGATCTCGTGTGGCTCGAACTCATCGAACACAGCCAGGAGTGCATCATGCCATGGCTGATCGTAGCCCAGCCACCAGTGGAAGTTCCAGTAGTCACGAGCCGTTTCGTAGTTGTCGTGAACGAGAATGATGCCTCGCTCTCGCATCTCATCGAGGATGTCATCATCGACAGGATGGAAGCTGAGCACGATCTTGATGCCAGCCTCCGCCAGTTCGTCCACATAGCTCTCAGCCATCTCCTGGTTGGCCCACTCCCGGCCTCCCATCATGACGAAGCCTGCGGGCGTCCTGCGAGCATGTATGAGCGGATCTCCAAGCGTGTCTATCTCGGCCGGAACCAAGTAATCGACAACCACTGGCGCAGGTTCTGCTATCGGCGCATCAGCTGGTGTGCAGACGTAGCTGCATGAGATGAGCGCAAAGATGAGTTTGAGGGCAAGCATTCACGACAACCTCCATGGTCACCGTAAGTAGCAAGCACTCAGTGCCCTGCAACTGACCTCTCCATTACGACATCGTACGTTGTGCGACTCACACCACATACACGAGTCGTTGTCGGCGTCAGAGTATGAAGCTGGTAAACCTCGTCACCGTATTTCTTCAGGATGATTTGCAACTGTGCCTGCGTCACTTCAATGCCAACGATCGGATTGCCCATGCTTCGTTCATTGTCACGAGCAACACGAGCACAAAACTCGGTGATTCTCCTCAACATCGTGTTTACCATGTCGTATCTCCTATCCGAAAATGTAGGTTCTGTCTGCCTGTTCTGCACCGGCCGTGTCAACGCACTCATGTTCGAACGTTCCTCTCGTGAGCTTCTCTGCGTTGTCGATCGTGGAACATGTACTACGTTGAATGACGTGTTGCAAGACCCCATCAATCAGAATGCCTCTGAAGACGACGAATACTGCTCCACCCTCCATGCCTATGAAGTCGTACGTCTCGGCCCAGACAACGTAGCTTCCATGCTGGTAGTAGTGTCGCTTGGCCCCAAGATCACACACGAGGCAAATCGTCTTCCTTCTGGACACACGTGTCAGTTCCATGGCGAACTCAGTGGCGTGCGCCTGGATCTGTTCAAGAATTGGGTCAGTCATCTTGCTCTCCTTCAAGTTCCTTGATGCGAAGCTGCGCTCTGGTGAGGTTTGTCCTGCCACCAGTATGCCGTGTCTGACGGTACGCCACAAAAGTGGTCGTACAGTTCGTCGAGTTCATTTTCGCCGAAGTCATGACCGGGAATTCGCTGATGCTCTGGAGCAGCGTTGGGATTGTAGACTTCGGTGCTGTACCTGATTCGCTTCTCTCTCGCAGAGAGGAACTTGAAGTCGGACCACAACGCTAGTGTTTCCAGGCAGCCATCGACAACAGGCGGCACTTCGGCACATACGAGGCCTTGGCCAATAATTCGCTTGAGTTTGTCTTCACAAGGCTCATCGTACTTTCCGCCGACAGGCTGAGAACTGAATACAATGTGGTGCAGCCAGCTTTTGTCCGGCTGGGAGTTGCGGAACTCTTCCCATGACTCTGTCCCAGGCTCGTATCCCTCAGGATCATCATATCCTTCGATCACCATCCAGGCGCGATAGCGTGTGGCCACCTCGTTGAGATACTCTTGGACTTTTTCTCGGTTACTCATCTGGAATCTCTCGCTTCAAGAGTACCTTCACGGTGATGCCACTGCCCGTACCAGTGTCGGTGGCACCTACTGCCTCCCAACCTTCCAAGCCGAGTAGGTTCAGATTCTCGACATTCGAGAAATCGCATTTCACCAACTTGTACTCGTACTTCTACTCATCTGGAATCTCCCCTACCTCGAACAGGATCATTGCCGCACGAATTCTCTGGTCTGGGCTGGCCATGGTCAGACCAATGGTCATCTGAGTGCGCTCGTACGGGTCTTCATGCCACGACTTGACGAACCAGTCCGCCACTTCTCTAGCGTTCTCCTGGCGGCTTCTCACGGCGCTGTGGTGCGGCTTGGCGGCCTTGAAGTCATCGTATGCAACCAGCCACATCAGAATCTTCGTGTACGCCTCAGCGTCGCCTTCGCTGCGCACCCGTTCCTCAACCAGACGAGCGATGTCATGCTCGTTGAGTTCCTTCACGATGTCAGGCAGCAGACGAGCCTTCGCCTTTGCGTATAGCTCTGCCTGAACCAGCTTTAGGATGCCTCGGAACGTCATGGCGGTACTCCGGTGTTCGGAGCACCACTATCATCATTCGCACGATGTGTCAACAGAGTTCGACATGTCCGTTGTCGATGCCCCACTTCACAAGTGCGACAAGATCTTCCCAGCTGATCTTGTCTGTGCCTTCTGCGCTGTAGTCCGAGAACTCGCAGAGGATTCCATCTTCTGTCGGAGTCAACGAAACATCTGTGCCCTTGCAGCCGACTTCTCGGCAGAAGATATCAACGACTGGTTTCTTGTGTGACATTCTCAGTTCCTCAGGCTGCGTCGGCTTCGGACTCTTCCTCGACGGCGTCTCCCTCTTCCGGCAAGACGAAGTTGTAGCCGTTCTTCTCGGCCAACTCTACCAGGAATGCAACCGCCTTCTGAGCGTGGTTGGCGGCGACCAGAAGCGCCTTGGGGTCGTCCTTGATTCGCTCCAACCAGTTGTTCAGGTACTCGGGATGCTGAAGCGCACCTTCGATTCCGAACTCGGCGCAGAGGATTGCGCTGGCCATCTCAGCGACCAACTCTTCTCGTGCGTAGTCTTCGCTTCCGAAGAAGTTGCGCTGCGCTCGGTCGAGACGGGTCTTGTGACCGCTCCAGTGCGCCAACTCGTGGAAGATGACCGACATGAAGGCGGACTCGTTCCAGAAGTTGTCGACTTCCGGCATGCGGACGTGGTCGAACAGCGGGCTGTAGCACGCTCGGGGGTCACCGAACATCGTGTTGGCGCCGACAGCGTTGACGAAGGCAGCGGCGGCCCAGAGACGGTCGGCAGGAGTCGTCTCTTCGATCTTCTCGAAGACTCGGTCACGCAGGCGGCGACGCAGCGGCGTGTCACGCAGCTTACTCGGGTCGATGCCTTCCGTCTGCTCGACGTTGTAGACACGGTGGGCGCCGAGAAGCGGGATGACGTTGATTCGGAATTCGCCCGTGGGGTTGCCGCTCTCGTCGAGCTTCTCGACCTTCTTCTCGAAGAATCTCCAGTAGGTCAGGTAGGCGTATTCCTTCGCCTCGCCTTCCTTGACTCGACCGCCAAGCTTCTTGACCTGATTCCAGGTGAGGAAGCGGACGTCGTTGTGGCCACGGCTGAGGCAGCGGGCCATCATGGCGTAGACGTTGAAGCCACGGTACTCACGGCCGCTGGCGGCGTTGAAGTACGGGCCGATGGGATTGAACATACCACCGTATCCGCCGCAGTTTCCGGCATCCCACGGCTTCAGCCAGAAGGCGCCTTCGGCCTCCATGAGTTCGATGACTTCCTTGGTTACGGCGGCAAAGCGCTCGTCACGAGACATCGCACCCCAGGTTCCTTCCTTGGGCTTGTAAGTGCGGCGCTTCTTGGTGGCGGCAGGCTTGGTGGTCTTGGCAGTCATGCTGTCCTCCGTGGTGGCTTACAACTAGTATTATACCCACCTCGGAAGATATGTCAAGAAGTATTTTGACCGAACGATCTTTTTCAGTCAGGCAAGTTTTATTCCAACTCTCCAGAGTTCTTCATCTTGACGATCTTCTCGGCCAGCGCAATCATCTCAGGCGTCCAATCTTCGCCTGCTGTGCCGCTGGTAATTTCCTCGATGACTCGGCTCATATTGGTTGGCTTCAAAGCTTGTTCGGTCTCTTGCCCATCCAATAGTCCTTCTCTTCTTTCGTCGGTCGCCATCCTCCCATCCACTCCTTTTCGCTTCCTTCAACAAAATCGATTACGCATTTGTGACAGCACCTGTGCATTCGATACGAGCTTGCATCTTCCTTGTAGCTGCGCATTCCGTCGCCGCATACGGGGCAGAAGAACGGCATCCTGGATTTGGCCCTTGCTATCTTCCTGGGGTGTCCAGGAGGATAATCGATGACCCAAGAGCCTTCTCCAGGTTGACCGTCTTCTCTCTGTCTCCAGAAGCGCACACGTCCGCTACCGTCATCAACAGGTTCCCAGTACCCTTCGTGCTGGTATGCTATGCCGCACTCAATCCAGTCTTCTTCGTTGTACTGATCGCTCATCGATTCCTGCGTTGTCGGAACGGTCTCCATGTTACTCCTGCGCTTCCAGCCCATGCACCGTCACCTACGTCATACATGACGCCGCCGAAGGCATATGTGCGTTTACCTATCTCAGCAGATAATGTAGGGCCTGCCATGATATTGCCTGGGCCTGCGACTGTTGATAAGCCGACGCCGAAGCGTTCATACCACCTCTCATTGCTGACATACGGATTCACGGCGAACTCGGCGATTTCCAGATCCAGTCTGTCATCCACCTCTGCTGCGTATGCGGCCCATTGGCCATCTCTGTCTTCTGTGACTGCTACATCAAGCCTGAACGGCTCTATCTGGTCTAGCGACAACTCTGCGTGAGTCGGGTTCGTTGTCGTATGGCCTGTTGCCATGAACCCTTCTGCTTCAAGCTCAAAGTCTACTCGGAGATTCGGGATATCCACAGAGGTATCTGTCGGATCATCTCCTGGGTTATTGTCGACCACTGTTGTCGTCGTATCGTCATCGCAGCCGCTGATGACGGTTGTCGTAGCATTCGAACCTGCGTTGCTGCTGTTGAACTGAATCGTCTCTCGTAGCGACGCATTGACGGACATCAGACTGGCAATTCTCTCTCTCTTCTCGAATAGGTCTCTGGTGAGCCTCGTATTCTCCGAGAGCACTTCGTCCATGTTCCGTCTCAGATTCCGGAACTCCTCAGCCTGTCTCATGTAGACGCCTTCTGCAATCTCCACGCTTCCGACTGCCTGAGCCAATTGATTGCGTGTATCTCGAAGATCGGCTTTGGCATTCTTCGTTCGGACCAATGCGCTTACTGTGGTTGCGGCCATCAAGAGAAAAGCCAGGGCAATCAAGAGAGTAGTCGCATTTTTCTTGATGTTCATATCACTCCTTGAGCAGTGCTGGTCGACGTCGGTCTGAGAATCGACGGCCGAAGTACAGCGAGAACGTTGTTCCAAGCAGTGCTATGATCAAACCTTCTGTTGGCGGTGGCCGACTTGTGATTGTCGCTTCGCCAACAACGATTGTCTCAAAGATCGACAGCAAGATCCAAATGACGATCACCACAAACGAAATCGTAGCGAACGTCAGACTTGCGGACGACTCTCCTGCTGAGTTCTTGAGCCAGAACCAAGATGGCTTTGGCGGAACATAGTCTGGGCTCACCATTTCAGGCATCTTCAGCTGTGTAGGCTGAATCGGCGCTGACTCCGGTGCTTCGTATGTATCCTTGGGAGGAACAGGGGTTCCTATTGGCGGTGGCGGGCTGAATCCACCGACGTATTCTGTTTCGCTAATCATCTTACGAAGTCTCCATTGAATTTGGATCAACCGTAAGTATGGGCTTGGCTACCTTGTAGATTATGCTTGCATATTGGCCTTGCGTCTTGGCGACTTGAATAGGCGTGATCAGAAGATACCGCTCTTCTCCAGCCCACCATTCAAACAAGGCTCTCTTCTCCCAGTAAGTGGTATCAGAAATTGCACGCTCTACCCAAGCAGTCCATTCCAGGCCTGTAATTGGGAAATACATGAGATTGCGGTGTAGGCACAGTCCTTCGTTCAGATCATTTGCCTTGTCCCTCATCGAACAGTTCTCTGTATTCTGACGGGCTTGCTGGCGCAATCATCTTGTGCATCAGACCACGGTCATAGGAGATCAGGTAGCCACACAGGCCTCTGCCTGAGCCAACGTATCCTGAATTGGTATGCCACCGGTCATCTCCGGACAGGGACATCATCTGCTCGATGTGAACGCCGCCTTCGTCGATAACTCGGTCGTGGTGTTTATCTCCAGTGAAGACAATGATCCTGTCTTCTACATGGCGCTTCTGAATTCTCGACAGAAGCGTGGAGAAGAACTTGGTGCTCTTCAGATTCCTACGGTCACCGTGCAATGTCACGATGATGTTCGAGCCGTAGTAGTTGACCTGGACCGGGTTCGTAGAATCGTTCTCCAATGCTTCCGTGACAATTACGTCTGAATCGTCCTGGTAGTGAGCACGGCACAGGTTGTAGAGATCCAGGGATTTGACCCTGTCATGGTTACCCGGCATGTATACCAACACGACATTGTCAGAGAACTGCCTGACCATGTTTACGAAGTTGAGGAACACTTGCTGTCCCTCGGAGAAGATGACCTCTGGAGTTCCGTCGATGTCTTGCTTCGTTCCCTTCGTCGTCGTTCCTTCGTAGTTGTCGATGTGGAACCAATCGCTTCCGACACCGATGTACGTGAATTCCGGTCGGCCCACGGACAACACAGAAGTGGCCAGTTCAGAGACCTTCTTGTAGAGAAGCCTCTGCGCAACATGGCGGCTATACGGGAACTGACAGTTCGATGGATGCGACCACTTGCCGAAGTGGAAGTCAGATGCAGTCAGGAATAGGGAGAATCGTCCCATACCGTCACCTGTTGGCACCAGCTTACGAACTGGCAATGACGCTGCCACATTGAACTGCTGGATGAATTCTTCTGTTGCAGCCTCACGGGCCATCCAAAGCTTGCTGTTCTTCCGAACCTGTGCCTCATGCTTGGCTTGCATTGCTTGACGAGCAGAAGCTGCCTGAAGCTCTCGTCTTCGTGCCAGAAGCTCTGTGACAGACATGTCGTCAGCCAACGTTTCATCTGTGAAGATCCCATCACCATGAGTCATGGCTGATACTCGAATATACGCACCCATCCACTTGACGGTTCGGTCATATGTGGCCGCCAAATCCTTGATGGTCATACCACCGCCTTCATTGGTGTAGTCGGAGCGAATGGCCTCGTGGGTCTCCTTCGAAACTTCGTAGGTCTTACCGCCAATGCGAGCGATGTACACGTCAGCGTCTCCGTTGTACATAAAGTTGGGGTTCTCTCGAACCTCAACAATGTGTACTCCGTCATTTGGTTGAATTGCGTTCATAGGTGTGAATTTGGGTGTGGTTGCTCGGCTAGGTCTTGGTGTCGTGTCGTTTGTTTCATCTCTGACTTCTCTGTAGAGAGTTATTCCTGCAACATTGATTCGTTCAATCGTCGCAATGCTTGGGCAAGCTCTACGCTCAATAGTTTGAGGAAGAACACCCTTTTCAGCAGCCAGGGATTCCTTCGAACGGAATCCTTGGGCAATGAGATCGTTCAGAAACGGTATGTTCGGGTCTGTCATCTATTCATCCTGCACATGGGAAAATCCATCAGCACCAACCTCAATCGAGACGATGTGGTCCGCCATGTCCTTGATCGAGTCAATGTGACTGATGATCAAGATGTTGCGGAAACTCGTTTTGAGTGAGTCAAACAAACGACCGATGGAAATGCGGTGCTCCTCGTCGAGGGTGCCGAATCCTTCATCGATTACAAGTGTGCTTAGCTTTGGCAATGTCGATAGTTTGATTAGTGCTACTCGGATAGCCAGAGATGATACCATACGTTCGAAGCCAGAAGCAAGCTCAATATGGCGTCTCGGGCGATCTGTTTGCTCTAGGTAGATGCGGAACTTTGGATCCCGCAGATCGAACTTGACCTCGAAATCGACCACATCTTCAAGAACTGCGTTGATTTCCGCATTGATAGCCGGCTCGATCTCCTCCAGAATTTGTTGCACCAAACCATTTCTTGACAGCCCTTCTAGGGCCAAATCGTATGCTTCTGCTTGTGCGAGTGCAGCTCGGAGATGCTCTTTCTCCTCTTCGAGCTTCTCGATCTCCTTCTCTGCTTGGCCAATGGCAATCAGTTTGTTGCGCTTGTCGCTCTCCAGCTTGCCGAGATCCTGGTCTAGCAGTTCGACGGCCTTCTCTTGTGCTGCGACCATGTCATGAAGCTCGGCAAGGTTGGCAGTGAGTTCCTGTTCTGCCTTGGCATGGGACAGCTGATCGTTGATGAGCGCAATCCTCTCGTTGACATTCACCAGTTTCTCTGAGGCCAGTTCACATTTGTTTCCAGCCGCCTCTAGCTCGTCTTGAGCAGCGCCGAGTTCATCACACTCATCTGCGTACGCTCTGAGTGTTCCTTCGAGCACCTCAATTCGAGAAGTGATATCGGAAATCGACATCTCAATGGTTCTGCCGTCGTCCTTGGGAAGGCATTGTTCAAGCAGCGTAAGCTCTCCTCTTGCGACATGTGCGTTCTTGATGAACTTGCAGCCCCTGAACTCATCTCCGCACGGAACCTCTGCCAGAGGTTGACTCAGTTTCCTGTGTGCTGCGATCTCTGCCTTGAGCTTGTTCAACTTGTCCTTCTCAGCGCGATGCTCACCAAGATCTGCGTAGAGTTTGTCCAGCTGTTCTTGCAACACTTCCGGCTCATCCTGAAGGTAAGCGCTCAGGTCGACGGCATCTTCGATGACGCCGAGAAGCTCTTCCATCCTGCTGTTGAGCGTGGCAATCTCAGCCTCATGCTCTTCCTTCTGCTTCTGTGCCGCAACCAGCTTGCTCTGCACCTTGCTCATGTCGTACTTCGGTCTGTGTGCCCTGTCGATGGTGTCTAGCAGCTTGTCCATCTCTCGCATGGCATCCTGTGCAAGTGCGCTGACTTCGACGATCTTCAAGTCAAGTTCTTCTTTGATGAAGGCCTCGAACACTACGATTGCCTCACGCTTTTCTGCAATGATGGCATTGATGCCTGAGGCCGTCTTCGTACCGCCGACCTTTGCCTTAACTGGTGCGGCCAGCTTCTTGGCGATCTTCAGCTGTTCGTCGAAGAAGCCAAGATCAAGGATGTTGATGAGGTAGTCCTTCCTTGGGCTCTCCGTCATCGAGATGAAGCGGTGGATCTGCCCTTGTGGAGATACGCTTGTCGTGGTGTAGTCGTCGATGCTGCCGATGGTCGGCCGGATGACCTCTTTGTCTGTGGCTGGTCGATGCTTGCTGCTGATGTCTTCGCCGTTCTCTGTGATTGTGACTTTCGCTGTGGCCTTGCCACGCTCTGTTGCGTCCTTGGCGTTGCTAGCTTTCCAAGTGTAGCTCCTGTTGATGGCGTACTCTGTTTCGCCAGAGCGCAGCAATAGCCTAGCTTCGCCAACGCTCCTGCGATTGTTCACTGCGTATGCTGGGCTCGGGATGCGCCTTGATGTGTTGTTGAAGGCAGCAAGCAACATGGAGTCCACGATTGAACTCTTGCCTGTTGCGTTCGGCCCGAAGATCCCAACCACACCACGCTTGGAGCCAAGGTCAAGAGCGTTGTCATTGCCGTACGAGAACAGATTGTCCCATTCGATGCGCTCGACATCGAAGATCACGTTGCGAGCTAAGTCGTCAGAATAGGCGACTTGTGCAAGCACCTCTTCATGGATCTCGATCACTCTTTCGGTAAGCTCGATAGAAGCGCCCTTGCGGTCGCAGAACTCCTTCAGCAACTTCTTCTGTACGACGGAATCCCTGTAATTCAGCCGATGATCTAGGGTTGTTCTCGCAGAGCTTGAAACAACTCGGCGCACGATTCGCCTGTCTTTCGGCCTGATCTTCGTGATCCAGGGAGAGATTGCCTCGTCGATTTCACGGTCAGATAAGTCGTCAGTTATGACGAATCGAGCATGGCAGCCCTTGGGAGGCTCTGGGTGGTTTGCTTCGGTGCCATCGGCGCTTACCGTCACCGTTACGAATGGATCTGGATTGGGCAGTGGGACGAATCTGTTTGCCCATGTGTCCGCATCCTCGATGTCCCAGATGAGATATCCCTTTTCGTAGTGTTCCGAGTAGTCCTGCTGTATGAGGCTGCCAGGATACCAGACTCTCCCATCGTTGAACGACTGTCTCTTGTGAATGTCGCCAAGCATGGTGAAGTCGAACTTGTCGAAGGTGGAAAGTGAAAGCTTGTCCTCCATCTTGAAACCAGCATCGGTTTCGCATCCAGACACTGGGCCGTGGAAGAGGGCAATGTGAACGTGTTCGTTGTCTGGCCACATCATCTGCTCTTCCCAGTTCTCATCGAACAGACTAAGGTGGCTGAACTCAACACCAAGTTCTGTGAGCGTAAGCCTTTGAGACTTCTTCAGATAGCTGACTCTGTGCGCACGCATGTTCTTCACAAGAGGCGAGATAGCATCTTGTCTGCGCAAGTTGGCCAAGTTGGCATCGTGGTTCCCAGGCGTTACGATTGTCAGAGCAATACGCTGAAGGTTCCAGATGAAGTCAGACGCCATTTCGAAGTATTCGGCCGAAAGAGTCTCTTTTGTGTGCGCAACATCACCAACCACACAAATGATGTCAGGTTCTTCGGCCTCAAGGCTCTCGTAGAGTGCTTCGAAGACGCTTCTGTACTTGGCGTGATGGCGAACGTTCCGGATGTGGATATCACTGATGTGCCCTACTCTCATTTGCGCTCGATTGTAAACGAGATCACGTCCCCGGCGCCACGTGGCTTTACAACAAGCAATACGCCGTTTTGCGTGTAATTACAGTCAGTTACAGACGACACGTTCGGGTTTAGCTCGGCCAGCTGTCTCACTCCATTCAGAACGAGATCTGGTGCCAGTGATGTTACCGACGCATTCAGGTACATGATGACGCTGTCAAGCAGTTCTTGTTTCCAGTCTTGGGATTTCATACTAGTGTTCCATACTTTGCGATGACGTACGAATCGGCCCTATCTCCGCACCAGTTATACCAATTCTCGTAACGTGTCTTCTTGAAGCCTACCTCATCTGGTGTGTGACTTTCAAGCACAAACGCAATGACGTCCTCTTTTGTCATCTTCTTCTTGACGTGATGTTTGGTTCCCTTCGGTGCTTTCCGTAGGATGACGCCGACTTTCTTGCGGGCTTCTGCCGGTGTCACAGAGATGGCCTCTGAGCCGTAGACATCGTAGGCGATGAACGAGACGACTCCATTGAAGCGTGCCAACTTCGAGATGGTGTCGGCATTGGAGAACTTCGGCGAGAACCTCTTCACTGGCGATTCAATGAAGACCTTTGCGGGTCCATGCTCTTCGACGAGAGACACGTACACAGAAAGAGCCTTGCGTACTAGATCGCCTTTTCTCCCAACCTCGTCAGCAGGGATCTTCCCAAGCGAGACATGAGAGACACCAAGTAGTTTACCATCATCTGCCAAAGCAGTGATACCAACAGTTGTCGTAGAGACATCAAGACCAATGAGCATATCGTTCCAATCATCTGTATTGCTCCGCAAGCTTCGGGTAGAAGCTATCAAAGTACCATCCGTGGTCGGCCACAATCTTGCGAGCCAAACGTTCAGATACAATAGGCGGTCGGACGATGTCCGTGCGAATCGAATCAAACACTTCATGTGGGTACTTCATCATGTAGTAGCTATCGGCCTCCTGTCGTTGGACGAGAATGTTTGTTGGATCGATCTGATGAGGATCTGCCCCGATGAACTCATAGATCATGTTCATCGTTTCCACTGGAGCCCCTGCCAATTTCTCATACGCAACGAAGTAGATGCGAGGGCCGAACTCGCCGCCAACGATGTCATTCAGATTTTGGATCGCTCCTCAGAAGATTGTGATCGTTCGTACTGTGACTGCACTTCCAGAAAGTCGTGCTACTGGCTGTGCAATGGCAATTCTCTCAAGGATGTTGCCGTTCGAATCCATCACATCGATGCCCGTAAATAGGTCGAGCGACCCACTTGAATTCACACCATGTCGTGCTGCGTTCTTCGGAATGGTGTACTCTGATTCTCGGACAAATGCGCTGTTCGAAGAAGTGAACTCCATCACCCATGGAGTGCGCCCAACAAGTGCGCTGAACCTGCCTGCCCAGAACATCGTTGGGTCTGTCTGAAGCACCACGCCTCTGTCGTAGAAGATCGAGCCAACGTTGTTGTACTCGAACCCTGTCGAACTGGTCGATCGCACAAGCCCACCGAAGCCGTTGTCCACGAACGTGAGCTTGAACGGATCAGTGCCTACATTGCCCATGGCCATGCTGCTCGTGATGAATCCGAAGGTTCCCTGGTTGCCGCCTGCCATGATTGGCTCGATGTCCAGTCTCATGGAGTTGCGCTCGATAGAGTCGCCAGCAATCACACGAGGGATGACCCAGGCCACGTTCGCATTGTACGCCGTGTTGACCCAGTGATCGTTGTCGACGGTTGCGGATAGAAGTGGATTGAAGACCGATGTCGCACCACTGTTCGTCAGGAAGCTGACTGTGTCAGGGACTACGTCAATCAGGCTCTGGTTCGAGGCTGCCTCATGTCTGCTCCTGTAGAACCATGATGTGTGGAGTTGGGTGAGAACCGATCCGCTCACTCCATTGTCTCGAAGGTTGTCGATCCAGGTGTTGAGATTGTCCCCGTTGAAGTTGAAGCTGTGATTGTCACTCGGCCAGATCCTTCGTGTTCCAACATCAATGGACGCTGACGTCTCCAGAAGGATGAGATCCATCGGATTCGATGGGATTGGAGAGTACCTTGTTGTCGCCGGTCTCGTGAATGTTCCTGATGCGTAGAAGACAGGGTATGCGAAGTTGCCTCCAGCCACATCTGCCAACGAAGCGTTCATCATCCACTGCGTTCCATAGCCAACGAATGGAGATCTGTTCAGGTTCCAGTGGACTCCATCGGACGGTCCACGAGATGCATTGAGCCAAGGGCTGTTCAGGATGTCTCCGCCACGCTGCAACACGTCGACCGGAGATTGACCACTCAGGCGATGAGCGAGATCCGCTCCAACCTGTGCTGTGCTGAGATAGTGCGGCTCTCGTGTGCCAAGCTGCACTCCAAGATCGGTGTAGATGCCGTCCATCGTTCCGGATGAATAGTACGGCAATGCGTTGATGAGCGTTCCAGATGCGAACTCCGTGAGGAATGATGCTCCACGAGCCGCCACAGAGGCCTCACGGACCTTCGTCACTGGGGCTGCCACTGGGACATAGAAAATTGGGTTCGATGCGCTAGAGAAGGGTACAGAGCCCGTGAGGAACGGATCTAGGTCATCTAGCTCCACGAACTTGTCGAAGAGAACGATATCATGCATCTCGACGAGCTTCGCAGAGCCAAGTTGCAGCGGATAGTCCCTGAATGTCGGATGTGAGCCGGAGAACCTGAACTGTCCCAGGTTGCCCAAGGTGATGAGGCCATCAACCGAACTGCTCAGCGTTCCAATCTCCGTGTGGGAGTCGACCAGTGGATAGAGCGGCGTCGTTGTTCCAGACAGCCAATTTCCCTGCGTCGGAGCCACGATTGAAGCTTCGTCGAGGATGAACTCACCGACTCTCTGTCCGTTCATGACGAACGAGCCAGTTCTGTTGTTGATCGTGGTGTCCCAGCGAACACCGAGATGGTTCCACTCATTCAAATCGATGTCCAGAGGATCTGACTGTGCCTGGAACACATCTGTTTGTCCAGAGCCAGTTGCGGCCATCACATAGAGACGCCGGTCTCCGCTGTCATCACGATTGATGCCCCAAGAGAATGCTACGAACGGAACAGAGATCCTGGTCAACGTATCAAGAGTTGTGGGCGAGCTTCCTGTAGCGAATCCAGACCAGGATGCGGTGAGGAGCGTGAGCACAGGAGTCAGGCCATCTGATACTGTGATGTCTGCCGGTGGATCGTTGCTGGTGAACACGGTTGCGCCTTCTGTGTATGCAGCGGCAGAACCGACGTCGTCTTGAACGACCTTCACATGAGCAAAGCTGCTGAAGCCTGTTGTCAGCGTGTACTTGCCAGATGTTCCTGTGCCAAAGTTGGCGAATGGATACGCTGGAGTGAGGCATGGGCGAGATAGCACCAAGGTCTTCTGGTTGAGAACCGTGTTGTCGTATCTCGGCCCATGAACTGCTGTTGCCTTCGGCATCCAAACACGCTGGATGTGATTTCTCTGCTGTGCGAGGTTTGTGTTCTCTTCGATGCCAGATCTGAAACTGGCGCTCATCATCTCAATGCGAGATGGAACACGTAGTTCGTCGTACGGATTCAGACCGAAGAAGACGCCACCAGGGTATCTTGGAGTGTTCCCCGCAAGCGTGACAGTGAACCCATCTACACCAGGGATTCTCTCAAGAGCACCTAGTTCTCCAGAGATGTATGCAGCGGTGCCATTCGTCCAGCCTGGAGTATACAGAATCTGGGCGCTACCAGTTACTACGCCGCCGCCACCATCATCGTTCTCCTCGACGGTTCGAAGAGTCCGAGTTCGAGCCTTTGTGACCCGGCTATCTCTCTCGTGTATCTTGAAGAAAGGCATTGCATAGGTCTGTCAGATGTCGATGCGGAGATTCAACACGTATTGGGTTTCACGACTGTTTCTGATTGGTCTCGAAGGCTTTCCAACTGCAAGCAGGTTTCCGGCAGCATCATGCAGGCCAATCGATGTGATGAAAGTCGTTGGGTTGTTGATGCCGTTGACCGAACGAAGTGTTCTGATGTTGTTGCTGTCATCGACGAACGTCGGGTTCGAACTCAGGTTGAAGTCCTCAAGACCAACGTGTGCCGAGATGATTGCAGAGTGGACTCTTGTCACGTTCTGCCATTCCATGCCGACGTTGAAGGCTACACCATTCGTTCCAGTGAGAATTCTCGTGATTCGGAACGAGTCACAGATCTCGTCGATACTGGAACCCGACAGAACGCTGGAAACCGCTCCACTATTGTCGATTGGACTACCCTGCCACCACTTGTCACCGCCAGCAGGAGAGTCTCCTGGAAGGGGCTTAAGAACTGTCTGCGAGCCGTCAAAGCTTCTGGATGCATCGAGGATGATGACACCCTGCTCCAAGAAGACAAGGCCAACAGGAGTATCCGTGTTCGCCGAACCTGAGTAGAGCGTGGTGACTTCTGTTTGGATTGGCGTGATGTTCGGATTACCAGAGTTCAAGTCTGTGATTGGGTGCGACAGCGAGTTGTTCGAGCCAGAGAGGCCAAATATGTTCAGTGTCGTCGTGTTCTCAAGGATCTTGTCACGATGGAACAGGCGCTTGATCCCAAGGAATACGCACTCCTTCATCTCATCCGTGGTCGAAGCAGACAGGAACGGCACGGTAAACACAGAGTCGGCAGAGCCAAGCAGGTTTTGTGCGAACTGCCTGTAGATCTGCGTCTTTACTTCCAGATCCTGAACACCTGTTCCGGTAAGCCTCGAAGTTGTGGCTTGGCCGTACGTGATGTCGAAGATCTTGTTCGCTGTAATCGATGTGATGTCTTGGTCGTAGACAGTCTGGAACGTGCCTGATGTGCCTAGCTGCGTGAAGGTCTGAACCGTATTCCCAGACCCCGAAATGAAGTTACCGAGAACGTCTACGATCTGATTGAGTTCATCGACGGATACGGCAATGTTCTCTTCGGTGATGTCTTTGAAGGTGGCCATCGATTATGTTCTCGTGATGGTGATCGTGATCGTCCTGGAGATGCCGGTGTTCTTGCCGGTCACTGTGATGGACGTCTGCAATGAGTCTCCTGTCACACCGAACTGCGCAGCAGCTTGGGTGAAGTTCGAGAAGACCGTGAAGACACGCATCTCAAGGGTTGAACCCTCTCGTGGGTCGATCCTCGTTGCGGGGAATCTTGTCGTTCCTACTTGGAACGCATCTGTTGTGAGATCTGCCTGCGAGCTTGCGCCGCCTGAAGTGAGGCGAATGAGTCGTGGATTGAACTGCACAATGAAGCTGTCGTCGATGAGACTCGGTTGAACTGTGTCATCGAAGGCTTGCGTAAATGTGACCGTCTGATTTGCACCAGCGGCCATCGAGAACGTGAGCCCAGGAGAGATGTTGTAGACAGGCAGCTTCGAAATCGAAGAGATTGCGTTCAATGGAACACGGATGAGCTTCGTTCTTACCTGCGTTGAACCTGCCGTTGCTGGCTCGAACACCAACTGTCGACGTACAATTCGTGCAACGATGTCTTCGAAGGTGAGGCCGTTTGTACCAACATCGTCAAAGGACGAGTAGTCGATATCTTCATCACTGGCGCTGAACTGAACAACATCGAAGTCCTGTGTGGAACTTGTTGCTGCTGCAAGTCGCTGACGACCAAGGTCTGTCAGGACAAGATCTACGACAATCGGGTCATTTGGGTCTCGGCTGAGGATGCCCATAGTGTGTTACCTCGGAGGCAGTTACTCTCTGTTCCTTACATAGCCAGTCGATTGCGAAATCAGATCACACCAATCTCCAGTCGTTGATAGGAACTTCTGTTCCGTCTGGCAACATGACGCTCTCAACCCAGATCTTCGAGTTCTGTATGAAACGAATCTCAGACTCGTTCTCGCCCATCCCTGGTTTCACACGCTGAATGAGCGTGCCTTTCCAATCGATGTTCTCAGGATCGATTTTGGCTTTGTAGATGTGCTCAAGATCGTCCCTCAAATCTCCCCAGTATGCAGCTGCACCACTTGGCTCAGTTGACCAGTAAATGCCAAGCTGTGGATGTGTGACGGGATCGGCTCCTTCTGGAAGTTCAATGCCTCTCCAACAATGGTCTCCTTCAGCACGTTGGTATGCGTACACGACTTCAAGATACCGGCCCTCGACATCCCCCTTGATGACATTATCGGTGATCCACTGAATGAAAGCAGTGTCATTGAAGCTGACATCTTCAGGATGGACGCCAATCGATTCAGCATACTCATCTTGGTAGACCATTTTGAGTTCATCCACTTCGTGGCTTACACTGTCTGAGCCCTCAATCTCACCCCAAATCTCTTCGAATGAAGGGACTTCAGAGCTTACTTGAGATCTCAGATATGCTTTCTTTGCAGCCTTCTTGTCAGCACGGCTCATCTGTTCGATGATCAGTCTGATGTATGCTTTCAGTTCTTGCATCATCTCGCATCAACCTCTTCTTCAACTGTCAGCGCAGATGGTGGAATGGTGTCGGTGTATCCAAAAGTGCCTTCCCTCGATATGCTGTAAAACAGATCTTCCATGCTCTCGATGTCGAATGAGTCTATGCCCCAGTCAATATCACCACCTGAGCCAAACGAATACCTGAACGCATCTTCGTCTGGAATCAGCTTAGAGTGGTCTCTGATTGCGTTTCCATCGACTCTAATGACTACTGCTGGCTCATCATACTTGAGCGACAGCGACTCGGCAAATTCTCTGGCCCGCCCAAGGTCCAATGACAGGTAGACGGCATCTTGAAGCTGTGGGTTCATTGATGTTAGGCCACCAGTCTGCGGATCTTCTACTTGCCAACTCGGCTTCAGCCCATCCTTCTTGATCTTATGCCAATTCGACAGCCTTGTTGCGTGGTAAAGCGGTCTGTCGAATACCTCTTCGAACACGGTTATCTTCTCGCCACGCATCTCGACATCCTTCTTCAAACCAAGAATATCATCGATGCTGTAGGAACTTGAACCTGCCGGGACCACAACTTTGTAGTCTGAAAACAGGCCATCAAACTTGGGCTCCATGTGCTTCATGAACTCAAATATGTCTGCGACACAAGGCTTGAGCTTCCATTCTGGGTCAATGATCTTGATCAACTTGTTGTCCAAGTCTACCTCAACCAGTATTCCAGATCTGTGCTCAAATGATCTTGTATCAGTGTCGTAATAGACAGAGCCGTTATCGCATGTAAAACCTATGTGGAAGTTCCAGCCTGAGAACTGGCCGCCTCTTATGCGGTTCCACACTGTGGAACCCTCAGACTCCTTGGTCAGCCACTTTATGAAATCTTGCTCACCCCTCATAGCGCATCAGCACTCCCTGCGTTCTACCGTTGTTCTCTTCTGGGTCAAACTGCCAATCTTCGGCATCAGGGTCTTCAAAGCCCTTGTCAACCAACAAGCCGATGATGTTCCTGTTGACGACATGCACTTCCATCGTGGCGTCTGAGAACACGTCTCTGATCTCGTTCTCGAACTTGTCGATGGCCGCATCAATGAGACGTGATGCAATTCCCTGTCTTCGAGCATCAGGATCTACGAGCGTATCGAAGTCGTAGTTCTCACTGGAGTGATGATAGGCATCGTAGAGTGCGCCGAGAACCTTGCCTTCTGTTGTGTCGAAAGCCACGTAAGAGAGATCCTTCGTGTATGAGATGCCAAGAGGAACTCGCTTTCGAAGGTCGTCTACCTGTTGATCGACTGGGACGTAGCCTGGGTTGTCGAGGTATGGCTCTTCCCATTCTGCCGTGCCATCTTCGTCGACATACAGGATTTCGATGTCTTCCTTGCCCTCGTCAAGCATCATCTCGATTAGACGTTCTTCAGCATCGCCATGATGCATCGCCAAGAACTCATCTGCCCATTTCGCAGATCTCATGGAGCACGATTTCAGGGAGTCTTTGAACTCACGGCCTCTGGCAAACGATCTGTCGTGATAGTATGGATCGGCCAACGCCGCCACATCTGCACTCCCGGCAGTGAGATCAATTACTTGACCAGAGCCAAGTTTTACATGTGAGTGATGCCAGTTGGATCTGATCTCTCCGCCAAATACTCTTTGGGCAAATGTGGATGCAAACTTGCAAGCACCAGAAAGATCTTCAGGATTCGCCCTGCCATATTCGGCCGCACGCTCCCTCCACTTGTCCATGAGAAACTGCCTCGCAATCTCGATGTTCTCTTCAGTTGGCTCCAGCCTTGCGCCATTCTGCTCAAGCATCATCTCGATGTATTCTCTGACCAACTTCATGGCAGCAGATCCATTGCGCTGTCGATAATCTCTTGGCCCAGATCGTACCCGGCCTCGTAGTCATCATCGACGTCAACAACTCTGTAGACCAAGCCGCCATTCGTTTTCACGGTTCCGATTTGGACGACTTCTTGCTCATATGAGTAGTCGAAGTCGCCGCTGTCATAGCCGCCTGCTATCGGTTCCATCTCATCCGGATTCAGGATGAATGACTCTGTGTTTACACTTACGTCGGCCACGAAGAATACTAGGCAATCATAGTTTTGCAGCATGTTGTTGCCCCAGTCTGCGTAGATCTCGGCCAGTGCATCTCTGTCGTTGGTCCAGCTTGAGGCGATGTCTGAGCGGCCTCCTTGCGTACCAAGGCTGATTGGCTTCATGTTGTAGATGCGAAGCTCACCTTCGGCCAATTCACCAATCGGATCATCTGCTACCCAGCCATTGCGCACAGCCTCATCCCACTGCATGCTGATGAACCTGTACGCAGTTGGGCCTACTGGCTCTAGCACGTCCGAGTACATGTCAAACTGTCGAAGCTGTTCGATTGTGTCGATGTCGCCTTGGATAATCGCACCAAGGGCACCCTGGTACCAGTTGGAGAAACCAGACTCAAGCTCGTCTTCAGCTTGTGTGTCTGGCTCTTCTAGCTCACGAGCATCTCCAAACATCACATCACCGAACATCTCCTGAGCATCTTCTTGATCAAGCTCAAGGATCATCTCGACATATTCTCGGAGAACACATTCATCAAACTGTGCTGCGCTGATTGCAGTTTCAAGCGTTTGCTTCGCCTGCTCATCCTTTCCCATGAACGCAAGTTGAGCGAACTCCTCTACAACGGCTTCTTCGTCGATTTCGTATCGCTCATCGTCCGTGAGAGAAGAGTCGACATAGGCATGGCCAAGTTCGTGCAATACAGACTTGATCATTTCGTCGAAGCTTGAGTGAGCCGTTGGAGCCACAAGGATGACAGGATGGTCAGAGGTTCCATCAACATACTTCGCAACGCTATGATCATCTCCGTAAAGATCGTCTCCCTCAATCGCATAAAGCACGTAGTCTGATATGCCAATCAGATCTGCTGCATTGCGCAATGCATAATGCAAGTCCTCAAGCTCACTTTCGAACCCATCTTCTATCACTTGGTATTCTGAAGCAGGGTCGTAGTTTGGATTAGGCTTTCCAGCGCCCTCAAACATCATCTCTACGAGCACGTCTTTCTCGGCTAGAAAGACAACGGGAACTTCATACTCATCGCCATACAGCCCGCTCATCAAAGAAACACGGCCTCTGCCGTCACCAATTGTCGAATACTCATCTGCTTCAATAACAACGATTGGCGCCATTGAATTTGGATCGGAAATCCACCCAAGAGCAAGTTGCGCCCAGCGCTCTCCTCTGAACCCTTCTATTTCTGCGGCCAAATCGTCTGGAGACAGTGATGCTAGTTCTCCCGGAACCCACTCTGCCCAAGGCGCAATGTCATCGTAATACCCAAGGTCGTTGATGGACATGCTACGCCGGTCAGCTACCTCAAAGTCGTAGATGCTCAGTGGACGATTGACCAAATCTTCAAAATGCGAAACAGCGTCTCGCATGTCTTCAGTGTAGTTCATTCTATGAACAAAGCCTCAACATCATCGTCGGAGCCATACTTCACGTTCGTTCTGACGATTGCCGTCTTCAATGTCGTTTCGTCGAAGATGACGAAGTCGTACTCGGCCGACATCCCATCAAAGGTAATGGAACCATCAGCAGTGAAGATGAACGCATCTGAGCCGTCCTGCTCACCGCCTGCAATACGTCCGGACTGAAGCTGTACCGGAGCGTCGAATGTGTTCAAACCATCAATGAGAAGAGCCTCTGCCGTTGCTGCCGTCACGTCCTGCGGCTGTCCTGTCCTGATTCCCTGTCCTCGATAGTCGAGGTTCGTGATCCTGGCTGCGACAGGATCCCAGAAGATGACAGCCTTCGTGCGACCACGCTTGATGCTGTTTGCAAGCTTCGAGTCGATGATGGCACGCCGATCGATGTAGAGGTTCGGATAGCCAAGTGGCGCTCCTCGGATACTGATCATCTTCGGAGTTCCGTTTGCCCTGTCATCCAGCATGAGCGTCCACTGATCAGAGCATGGGCTTTCATTCCCGTGCATGTCAATGGTTGTGATGGTGTAGATGAACTCCTCGGAATTCCTGAACGTCGTGTCGTGATAGCTGCGCATTGGGATTGCAGGCTGATCTACATTCTCCGTCAGATCGACCAGTGGACCATTTGGAGACAGTGCTCTTGTTCCTGCCACCTCATGGCTGAAGAAGAGATCGTGTGTTCTTGGTGGGCGACGGAATTGGAACTCTCGCAGAAGCCGGAATGGTTCTCTCAAGTTCGCTGGGCGCCTGTAGACTCTGAAACCTCGGATCTTACCTTTGATGTCAGGAGGATGTGTCCACATCAGACGAACGCCACTTGGTTCCAGGTTCTCGTCTCTCACAGCCTCAAGCTCAAGGCCTGGAACTGGCTGCATAGGAGAGAAGTCCTCGCCGATCATTCGAATCATGTTCGAAGGCTCAGACGCAACGAAGACCGTCTTCTTGAGCAGCTGTCCAGCTTGCCCAACGAACGGGATGATCATCTTGTAGACGGCCGAGACAGAGAACTCGTACACGCTGCCGTACCTGATCCTGATGTCATTCGCATTCCGGATTCTGGAATCGAGAACGTAGAGTGGCTGTGCGGCATGTGTCGACACGGTGCCGTCTTGGTTCGGCCGAAGCTCTCTGCGATGGATCTTGAAGCCCACAGGTTGTACCAGATCCGATACTAATGTACCGAGAGTCGTGAACAAGTCTCCGCCGATTCTCTCGGCCACGTTGTTCAGCACCTCTTTCGTCTCTGGGCTGCGAACGTTGATAGTCTTCTCGGACTGCTCGAACAACTCCTCGTAGGCATTGACGACCATCTCATCTTCTGCGACAGGTTCGGCATCGGACGGATCGATTACTTGGCCAGTGAACAGCATCGAGATGATGCGGATGAGATTGTCCACGGTCGGATTCAGTTTGGTGAAGCTCTCGAAGATCTCTCTCTTCGTCTGGCTTGTGTTCGTGTCCAGGTTGAATGCAGCGGCCTCAATTCCAGCATCGGAGAAGCTCTGCTTTCGCCGCTTGGCCTCTTCAAGAACATCGGTGAGTTCCATGGCATATGGCCCTTGGGTGGCTATGCCGGAAGACATGAGCCCTGGTGCGTACTTCGTCGACATCGAAACCTTGATCTTCAGAGCACTCCTCGGAGATTCATAGGCCTGCACCTCTTCTGTCGTCTGTTGCTCCAGAAGTTCTGTGGTGTGTCGAAGATAGCTCATGATGTCGTCGAAGCTGTTGGCCACAGCGTCTGGGCCAAGCACCTCTCGAAGACTCTCGATGTAGCTCTCGTAGATCTCAAGCGAGTCCGGATCATCAGAGTCGAAGTCCAGCCTCGAACTCAGCGCTGAAACGAACTCCTCTTGAACTGTCGTGGTCTCGCTTGGTGGCGATGCTACGATGAATCTCGTTGGGTCAAGACGTGTCTCAGGAACAAGGTCTTCCAAGATCAGTTGTAGACTTCGGTTCAGGAAGAAAGCGGAAGCATCGACAACTCCATTAGATTCTCCTTCTGTCATCGAACCCATGTTCTCTCCAGTGACGATCTCAGTGCCTTGAAGGCTCTGGTTCTGTCGTCTGCTGAAGTCCCATCTGAGGTTCGCATAGCGATAGACAGGGTTCGTCTGGCTGCCGATCACAGCACCCAGCTGTTCCGAGAGCATTTCGTTTGGCTCGTAACCGACGTAGACGAAACTGACTTTGTCGAGGTTCGGCACCTCAAGCGTTGTCTCATAGACAGGGTCCGAGATGTAGAGTTCTGGTTGCTTTCCGATTGCCATGCCATTAGTTAGATCGCCCTGCGAATACTAACCACTTGACATACGACCAAGGGTGTGTATAATCAGTGTGCCAAAGGAGAGAACATGCTTCCTGAGATCAAAGCTAAGAAGGCCAGAGAGAAGTTGAGTTGCCCCGAGTGCGGCAAGACTCTCGGCCACACTGTTCGCAGGAGCGGCGTGATCAAGAAGGTCTGCGTCGATTGCGAAATCAGGCTTGAGATCGAGATCTCATCTGCGGTCGTCACGCTCAAGGGTGGCGTCGAAGCTCTCCTGACCGTCTACGAAACCAAGGAAGTTGGCAGGTACGAGCGCCCCGCTGTCATGACTGTCGACCAACTGGCTGACTACTACGCCGGAAAGCTCTGATGCTTCCAGAACAACGCCCAGAAGATGCACGGAGCCTACGCTCCAGCCAGCAAGCCCGTGACAACGCCAAGTACGATCCGTACACCACCGAAGATCTCGACTAGACTTGACACAGCCACCAGGATGTGTATAGTCAGTTCATCGGACGTACCCA
>Ga0098033_1000299_pt1 | contig 24222 bp, 26 predicted proteins | sample 1_EtaG_FD_75049 | JGI IMG/M metagenome (GOLD analysis project Ga0098033, IMG submission 75049) | Marine viral communities from the Subarctic Pacific Ocean - 1_ETSP_OMZ_AT15124 metaG | ecosystem: Environmental > Aquatic > Marine > Oceanic | place: Pacific Ocean | collected 2015-01-07
GGCTTTTGTGAATTTCTGCGAAATTGAGATTCGGGGATCGCGCGGTTAAGAAGATACATCTAAAAATATGTTGAAAAAGGTGAAAACATGGATGAACGTGTGGAATATTTCTTCTCACTCCTTGATTTGAATATGGTATCAGGCTTATCGCCGATGCATGCATTTGCAGATGCCCTTGAACATTATCATGATGTATTCTATGGAAATGATAATATTCCGGAAACCGGAGAAATAGAACCAGGACCAGAAAAACCAGGCAAAAGCTACCTGGGCGATGATTGGACATACGATCCGGAAACCAGGATACATTCAAAAAGGATTTCGGCAGAAGTGGTGATCCGAACTCTATGAGGGGCCGCAAGCCAAAACCAACAGCCTTGAAAGCACTGGCCGGGAACCCGGGATGCCGGCCACTGAATGACCGGGAACCGAAGATGGAAATAGCAGCACCACCGCGGCCGGATCCACCATGATCGGATGCGAAAAAACAGGGAGGAAATGTCGAGGGATAGAACTCGATCCCCATTATTGCGATGTTGCAGTAAATCGGTGGGAACGATACACCGGATTAAAAGGAATAATCGAGAAATGATTATTGAAGAAATAAAGATAACTGAATTGAAACCAGCCGAATACAACCCGCGAAAGATAACAGCGGAAGATCTTGAAAAACTGGTGAAAGGTATCACAGAATTCGGCCTGGTCCAATCGATAGTTATCAATAAAGACAATACTATCATCGGCGGCCATCAGAGAGTTCAGGCGGCAAAAATTGCCGGCCTGGAAAAGGTACCATGTTTCAGGGTAGATTTGACCAAAGATAAAGAAAAAGCGCTGAATATCGCACTGAACAAGATCAGCGGCCAATGGGACCAGTTTATGCTTGACGGATTATTGATAAACATCGAAGCCAGGGACTTGACAGGCTTCGATGATAACGAAATTCAAAAATCATTGGATCGGTGCGACAGTAACGAATTGAAAAACAAGATCCTGACCGAAGAAGAATACCAGCAATCAATAAACCTGGGAGAAAAGATAATCGGCCAGGTGAAAAAACGGGTAAACGAAATCACAAAAAACCATCCGGCCGAACTGAACAAAGCATTGATGGTAATAATCAACAAAGGCGGCGGCAGCGAATTGATATTCCTGGTAGATCCGAACCTGAAAGATATCGTCAGTGAGCTGAAACGGTATGCTGAATCTGGGATAACGTCACCGCTGGAAAGGATGTCAGAATCCATTTGGAAATAACGATCAATCTTATAAACGACACACTGGCCAATTATGAAAAACCGGTTATATCTTTTTCAGGCGGCACGGATTCGATGGTGTTGCTTGATATTATATACAAAAAAACAACACACCGGCCGGAAGTGGTATTTGTTGATTCTCAGATGGAATACAGCAGCACTATTAAATTTGTAAAAAAGGTCTGCGGTGAATATAGCGCACCTTTACATATAACTAAAGCTAAACGGACACCTGTTGAACAATGGGCGAAACAGGGCTGGCCGCTGTTGGGGAAACTGGCCGCCAGGAAATGGATGCAACGCCACCGGGGCCATGGGTACGGTATAAAACTGGATGTGTCGAGCTGTTGCCGAAACATGAAGATATCACCAGGCCGGAAGAAAACAAAGGCTATCGGCGGGGATCTGCAAATAACCGGCCAGCGCGGCGGGATGGATGATCAGCTCCGAGGACTGCGGGCCATCAAAGACGGATCAGTCAAATACTTGAAAACCGACAAGATGACGATATTCAACCCGCTGCTGGGCTGGACTGACCTAATGGTTCGAAGATACACAAAATCAAATAATCTTCCGGTACATCCCAGGAAGAAAATGGGCGCCATAACTATCGGGTGTCTATATTGCGGCGGCGGCGCACAATTCACAAACTCAGGATATAGAATACTGAGAATCAATGCGCCGGACCTGTTTCGAAAATATATAGTTGATTACAAAGCCGGGGAGGCTGTTTTATGTGTCAAGTATAATAGACCTTTACATTTAATTCAGGCTACGGTTGACAGCCTGGGCGGTCTGGCCAGGCTATTTGATACAAGACCGTGGATATTTGATTTCCTGGAAATGCCACCGAGAAGAGGATATGATAAATGAGGGGCCGCAAGCCAAAACCAACAGCCTTGAAAGCACTGGCCGGGAACCCGGGACAAAGACGGCTAAACGACCAGGAACCGGAAATAGAAGTAAAACAACCACCATGCCCAAATGACCTGAGCGAAGATGCACGGGCGATCTGGGATCAAACAGCGCCGATTCTAATTTCGATGAAGGTATTGACGGAGGCCGATTGGGCGAACCTAGCCATCTTCTCAATTGCCATGGCCAGGCTGCTGAACGCCGATAAGATGAACAGAAAACTTGCTCGAGCGGTGAACATAACGCTTGCGGATGGAACATCTGAAGATGTTGTTTTCGAGGGAGTAATACGAACAAAGAACGGGAACCTCCAGGTATCACCATTTGATTCGATGTTACGTGCTTATATGCAAATAGTGAACCGGGTGGCCGGCGATCTGGGTATGTCACCATCAATGCGGAGCAGACTTAGAACGGGATTCGTTAATGGCAAAGAAACCGAAAAAGACAAATTCTTCAAATAAAGAATTCTATTATGATAAGCCGGCTGCACAAAAGGCAATAGCCTTTTTCCCAACGTTCCTAACACACATGAAAGGGAAACTGGCAAACAAACCATTTCACCTGTTGCCTTGGCAGGCCGATGAAATCATAAAACCGCTATTCGGCTGGAAACGCCGGGAAGATGATTCACGGAAGTACCGCACCTGTTATGTGGAGATCCCCAGAAAAAACGGGAAATCTACACTGGCCGCCGGTGTTGCTCTTTATATGTTGTTCTGCGATAAGGAACCTGGTGCAGAAATATATTCATGCGCCGCCAGCCGGGACCAGGCATCGATCATCTTCAAAATAGCGAAATGGATGGTTGACCATTCGCCGGAGTTAAGATCAAGGTGCGAAGTATTCCAGAAAGCCATCATTATTCCTGAAACCGGCAGCGTATACAAAGCTATCAGCTCGGACGCTTTCAGCAAACACGGAGAAAATGCGCACGGAATCATATTCGACGAGCTCCACGTTCAGCCAAATCGTGAGCTTTGGGACGTCATGACAACATCCGTCGGATCCAGGGTGCAACCAATAACGCTGGCCCTGACTACCGCCGGATATGATAAGACATCATTATGCTGGGAACAACACGAACACGCCAGGCAGATCATCGAAGGCCGGATCGCAGATCCGGAATTCCTGCCGGTAATCTATGGTATGGCGCCGGAAGAAAAATGGAGATCAAAACGGACCTGGCGCCGGGTGAATCCTTCACTTGGAAAAACAGTACCGATGCGGTTTCTGGAATCGGAATACAGGAAAGCGAAACAGATGCCGGCGTATCAGAACACCTTCAGGCGCCTGTACCTGAACGAATGGACATCACAGGAAAGCCGGTGGCTCGATATGGAAAAATGGGATGCTTGCGGCCGGCGGTTCCTGCTGAAAAAACTACTCGGCCGAATTTGCTATGGCGGTCTGGACATAGCCAGCACTATTGATATAGGGGCTTTTGTACTGGTCTTCCCCATGGATGATGGATGCTTTAACGTAATAGCCAAATTCTGGATACCAGGTGAAGGTGTTGTAGCAAAAGAAAAACGGGATCGGGTACCGTACAGAAAATGGATAAAACAAGGATATCTGACCGCGACACCGGGCGATGCGATAGATTATGAAGCTATCAGCGAAGAAATTCATGATCTGGAAGAAATATACAATATCAAAGAAATCGGGTTTGACCGGTGGGGCGCGATCCAGTTGGCCCAGGAGCTACAGGCCGATGGGTTCACCATGGTACCGATAACACAGAAGTTTTCAGGTATGTCGGCACCGATGAAAGAAGTAGGCTCGAAGATTATTTCCGGCCATCTGAGACACCGGAAAAACCCAATACTCGATTGGATGGCAGATAATTTGCAAGCGAAACAGAATTCTGACGGAGATCTGCAGCCGGACAAGAAGAAATCTAGGATGAAAATAGATGGTATGGTGGCCATGATCATGGCCATGGATCGCGCCATAAGAAATATCGGCACCGATGAGGAAGAAGAATCAACTTATGAAACGGGCGGTGTATTTTTCGTATGAATAAAAAAACTTTTGATTTCTGGGATCAACTTATTCTGACCGGCGTCGCGGTAGTAGGATATGGTCTATACTTGATCTTCATCCCTGCCTGTATCATCTGGGCCGGGCTGTTTTTAATTATCACAGGGTACATTTTTGGATCTCAATAGTACATTTTTTGTACAAACCTGTTGACGTAACTCCCCCGAGGGTGTATTCTTTTATAGAATAGTATAAAAAAGGTTCCTCGGGGGAGTAACCATATCGGCATCTACGCTACAGCTCTGAAACGATCAACATTAGCCAATCCGAGTGAATGGCTAGTCAATATGATCTCCGGTGGCAGTAAAACGTCCACCGGTCTTTCTGTAACATCTTCCAACGCTCTACAAGCAACCGCAGTTTGGGCATGCGTCAGGTTCATATCTGAAACGATAGCAACACTCCCCCTGTTCACCTATCGGCGGCTATCCCCCCGAGGTAAAACCAAAGCCAGAGAACACCGGTTATTTTCTCTTCTTCATGATGCTCCGAACCCGGAAATGGATGCAGTGTGCTTTAAAGGTACACTGCAAGGCCATTTATGTCTACGCGGGAACGCTTATGCACATAAAGTGTTTAACCGCGGCGGTGAATTGATAGAACTCTGGCCGCTGCGTCCGGATCGGATGGAAATCGAGCGGGTAAACGGCAGGATAGTATATTTCTATACTGTTCCCGGTACCGGTGTCAGGCATGCTCTATCACAACGGTTCATCTGGCATATAAAGGGATGGGGCTATAATGGGCTGCTTGGATATTCACCTATTTCCTTTTGCCGGGAATCCATCGGCCTGGCCCTGGCAACGGAAAAATATGGGTCTTCATTTTTCGGTAATGGCGCCCGGCCAGGCGGATACCTGAAATATCCACAAAAACTAAGCCCAACAGCAAAAGAAAATATCAAAGATTCGTTTGAAACTGAGCATAAGGGGCTTGATGTCGCTATGCGGATGGCGGTACTGGAAGAAGGCATGGAATGGGTCCAGGTAGGTATTTCTCCTGACGATTCCCAATTTCTGCAAACCCGTGGATTCCAGACAGAAGAAATTTCACGAATATTTAACGTAAAACCGCATAAAATCAATGATCTATCGAAAGCTACTTTCAGTAACATTGAACAACAAAACATTGAAAGCACTATCGATACTATCCGGCCCTGGGCTGTCCGGTGGGAACTGTCAGCAAACCAGCAACTACTTGGTAACGATCCGGAACTGTTCACAGAATTTCTGATAGATGCCCTGATGCGCGGTGATCAGGAAAGCCGGTACAAGGCATACTCCGTCGGCCGCCAGTGGGGCTGGCTATCAGCCGATGATGTCAGGGAACTGGAGAACCAGAACCCGCTACCTGATGATCAAGGTAATATATATATGGTTCCTTTGAACATGGTTCCGGCTACTCAGATCGAAATCGTCATTGATCAGCGATCAGAAATAAGAAAACGTATGTTTGATGTATTTCGGCCCATATTCCGGCAAGCATATGAACGAATACTTGCCCGGGAACGTGCCGATATACTCCGGGCAGCCGAAAAGAAGCAAGGTGAAGAATTAACTACGTATGTTGATAAATTCTATACAAATCACCATTTATACATGCGAAAACAGCTAAATGCACCCATTGACACGTTCATTAGGGAATATGAGCGATCATTCAGCACAAAACGTAAAGAAATCATGTTTATTGAACCAATAAACAGCTATGTAGCTAGTATTGCTTGTGATTTATCGGGTATTGATGATCTGGAAAGCTGTTTTGATACTAGGCAGATAAAAGAAAACATTGAAATCAGGGTGAACGAATGGATGGAACAACTCTGGAGGGAGTTGGAAACAGATGCCTGAAATAGAACGACGGTATATACCTTTGACGGAAATTGAAATAAGGGCCAACGATGATGGCACCAGGACGTTGATCGGCTACGCAGCGGTATTCAACACTGACAGCCAGCCGTTATGGGGCGGCCTTATAGAACGGATCAGGCCCGGGGCATTCCGGAAAACACTGAAAGACGATACCCGGGACGTTATATGCGCCAGGGACCACAACCCGGCGATGATCCTGGGCAGGAAATCAGCAGGTACGGTACTTCTTAAAGAAGATAAAACGGGGCTGCGATACGAATGCCCACTTCCCGGAACCAGCTATTCAAACGATCTGGAGATATCGTTAAAGCGTGGGGATGTATTTGGATCCAGTTTCGCTTTCACACCAGAAAAAGAAGAATGGTCAGGGACGCCGGAAGAACCGCGCCGGGAAGTAATACAAGCAAGATTATTTGATGTCGGGCCGGTGACGAACCCGGCTTATCTGGATTCTACTGCACAGGTGCGCACGCGATCCATAGAGGCCGGCATTGCCGGTTTGAAACCCGAGGAACAGGAAGAAGATGAACGGCAGGTGCCAATCTCTATCATCCTGGCTAAAAGGAAGTTGGAACTCAAAGAAAAGGAATAATGGAGGTAAATACAATGAAGGATGCCATAGCACTTAGGCAGGAAAGGCAGAAGGTAATCAACGAAGCAAAGGCGCTGGTTGCCCGGGCAGAGGAAGAAAATCGGGATTTGAGCGATCAGGAAAAAGAATCGTACGATCGGATGGATGCCGATATTGATAAGTTTCTGGTAAGAATCAACCGGATCGAGCGGATGGAGTCTCTGGAACGCGATCTGAAAGAGCCCATCGGTGATTCCCTGAAACCCGATACAGGCGATTTGCCGACAGGTGACGAAGCCCGGACCACCGCAGAACTACGCGGTTATGAAAATTTCCTTCAGAATGGGAAATCCGCCATGAATCAGGAATTCAGGGCGCTGCAGGCCGACGCTGATATTTATGGTGGTTTCGTGGCCACTCCCCCCGAAGTATCAATGCAGATAATCAAAGCCGTAGACAACGCACTGTTCTTCCGGCAGTTGGCTACTACTTTCCAGGTACCGAAAGCGGAATCCCTGGGCGCGCCGGCTCTTGATAACGATCCGGCAGATAGCACCTGGACCGCAGAGATAGGATCAGCCAGCGAAGATTCAACCATGAGTTTCGGGAAACGCGAACTGAAACCGCATCCACTGCGGAAACTCCTGAAGGTATCCGAAACGCTGATCAGGAAAGGCGCCATCGATGTGGTGTCTTTCGTTACCAGCCGCCTGGCCTATAAAACGGCTGTTCCCCAAGAAAACGCTTTCATGAACGGTACTGGATCCGGCCAGCCGCTGGGTATCTTCGCGGCATCCAGCTCCGGTATCAGCACCGGCCGGGACGTTTCAACCGGCAACACCACCACCAGTATCGCGTTTGATGGTCTGATCGAAGCGAAGTACTCTATCAAAACGCAGTACTGGATGGATCTTTCCTGGATATTCCACCGGGATGCCGGTAAACAGATCAGGAAACTGAAAGACGGCGAAGGCCGGTACATCTGGGAATCAAGCGTCAAAGCCAACGAACCTGACACCATCCTCGGCCGGCCGGTTTATCTCAGCGAATACGCGCCCAATACATTTACTACGGGTCTGTATGTCGGCTGTCTCGGTGCCTTCTCCAATTACTGGATAGCCGATGCTCTGAACATCCAGATCAAGCGCCTGGACGAACTCTACGCCCGCACAAACCAGATCGGGTTCATCGTAAGTGCCGAAACCGATGGTTTACCCGTCCTTGAAGAAGCATTCGCCAGGATCACGCTGGCTTAACTTTATCAAAGCGAAACGGAGGTAAAAAACAATGAATCTTGGAAAAAATGTGAAGGTGACGAAAGTGATTGATTATGCCGGCGCTGGAACCGGGACCACCAACGGGACCGAAATCGACATGGAAGGTTTTGACGGCGTGCTGTTCATAGGAGCCGCTATCGGTACCTACAATGCGGGAAACTATCTGAAACTGCAGCAGGATACCGCCACCGGTATGGGATCGGCAGCCGACCTCACTGGTACAAAAATCACTCCTGGGGATAGCGGAGATGCGGTAGCAGTTGACCTGTACCGCCCACTCGAACAGTTTGTGCGTATCGTGGCTGTTCTGGGTGCATCTTCTACACTTGGAGATTGCTATGCGATCCAGTACTGTGCATCAAAAGCACCTACCAGCCACGCATCGACTATCGATACTGAAACCCACATCAGCCCGGCTGAAGGTACTGCTTAGAGGCTGATCTAACATGAAAAGGGCTATGTCAACCTGGGGGCCGGCTAAAACCGGTTCCCGGGCCATAGCATGAAAGGAGCCTGAAAAATGAACGAAAGACATAACAGAATATTGGGCATAGCTCTGGTGTTGCTTCTTATGTGCGCCGGTGGTGTAATCGCTCAGTATTCTATTCTGAATTATAGGGAACAGGGAGGATCCAGAACCGTTATCGGTGGTTCGCTGGATGTGGTAGACGGCGGTGATCTCGATGTTGAATCCGGCGGTTCCTTTAAAATCGCCGGCACTGAGGTTTTGGCGTCCGGGACTCCGTTGCTTGTTGCTAATGGTGGTACCGGGTTGGCTTCAGGGACATCTGGCGGCGTCCTGGCGTATACTGCTTCTGGGACATTGGCATCATCGGCTGCGTTGGATGATAATGGTGTTATCATTGGCGGCGGTGCCGGGGCGGTCCCTGAATCGATCACGGCCGGAACAGCTAATCAAGCCCTGATGGGTTCTTCCGGCGCTCCATCTTTTAGGGCGCTGACTGATGCAGATATCCCTGACGCTGTTACTGTAAGCGGTGGTACGATTGAAAATACCGTTATCGGAGCATCGACGCCAGCCGCAGCCGATTTCACTACCGTTGATGCCACTGGTGCTGTCACTGGTGGAAGTTTGACCGATGGGACTGCAACTTTTTCATCTGGGACTTTGACCGGCGCCGTTGCCGGTACCTTCTCCGGATCAGTGAAAGTTGAATCAAGTGGTTATGTAGTTGATACCGGTGTTTCAACAACGCAATCCGAATATGTTCAACGCGGCACATATACGCTTTCCGGCGGGACTGTTGAAGTAAGTATCCCCCTGAACTATTCAACGGCCTGGACAATAATCGCCCAATCTAGGACGGCAAATGCCGCCTATGTCTCGGCTGATACCACGGGCGCCACTTTCGAAATGACCGGTACCGGAAGCGATGCCGGTGTCTGGTACGCAAAAGGTTATTAGCATTCATTACAACTCCCCCGCCTGATAATGGCGGGGGAGTGGACCGGGGCTGCTAAAACACATGGGAGAACGAATAGGGATAGAGATTGTTGGTTTGATCAGTTTTCTATTCTTTCTATCATATGTTTTACTCTAAAATTGGGAGGTTTTTAACATGGCTGGAAGCGTAGTAATAACACAACCGAAACCGGAAAGCAGATTTCAAAAAATTGTTATGGTATGGACTTCAGCAGCCGGTGGCGCCGCAGATGGTACCACCAGCTCCGGATTTGATGGCGCCATAGACAGGATAATCGTCGATCATGGCACTGGCGGTACGGCAGCGGATACGGGATATTCGGTGGTTCTGAATGATGAAGATGGATATGATCTCCTGGACGGCGGCGGCGCATCTATCGTAACGGCTAACGGAACGCTGCAATTCCAGGGCAACAAAGGGTTATCAGGAATAGCGAACAGCACTATCACTATCGGCGTAACATCTGCCGGAAACGCTAATTCTGGTACAGTAACAATATACGTAAGGTAGGTGCGACATGAAAAGGTATATTAGATTACCTATTATCATAGCACTGATATTGATTCTCGGCGGTTCAAGCGCCTGGGCTACCAGTATGCGTCGGCCAGCTTCCGATTATCTTTATTACTATGGTTCTACCAGTATTTTTCGGGTAGGCGGCGGCGCTACTCCATTTACCCGCGTATTCGATGATATCGAAGCCTATTACGGCACCGATGATGATTATAATATCCGGTTTAACAGCGCCACGGATAAACTGGTGATCACCGGGGATACCGTTTCCATCGGTGGGACGCTCGAGGTTTCGAGCATTCTTTCCGTTACTGGGAATCTGACTATTGGATCAGGTGAGGCCGGCATTGATTACGTTCTGACATTCGATGGAGAAACAAACGATGGTGCAATCACCTGGATGGAAGATGAAGATAGATTTGATATATCCTGTGATGTCCAGATCATCGACGGTGGCCTGGATATGGGAGGCAATTTAATTATAAACCCGGGGAATCTTTCTGTAACAGATGCCAGCGGCGGTGAATTTGGAATTAATGGCGGTGATGTTACCACTAAACTCGGGACATCAGATGCTTTAAGTAGTTTTATAATCACTGATAGTAATAGTAATGGCATATTTACAGTATTGGGGAATGGACATGCTACCGGTATTTCATTTGAGGCAACAGAAGCCAGCGATGATGCTATCTGGGCCAGAAATGGTGGTTTCACCACGGGTCAAAATGGCGCTGATGGGAAAGTAACATTGTATTCTGAGCAAGGCGGGACAGATTATAGTGTGACATTAAACCCCAACGCATCGATGACTTCCACCGCTGATTTCTTCTTCCCGGCTGATGAACCGGCAGCTACTTATTTGTTGAACATGACGGCTGTTGGTGTTATTGGATTCGATACAAATAATTATCTCAAAGAAGTAATAACCGACTCTGGAATAGTATCGGTGGCAGTAAATGGAATAACTATCGAAGGGGCTGGTATCGCGACTACTTCTGGTGCCGGTGATACCGTAACGATCACGGTTACAGAGGCCGATACGCTAACATCGATAACCGGGCGCGGTGCATCAACTGCCACGCTGTCAACTTTTACGGGGGGATTAACACTTGGCGCTGATGATGATACCAGCAACATGATATTGCATTCAGCCAGCACAATTCAAATGTATGATGATTCCGATGATACCAGCGTTACTATCGGGCCGGTGACAGATGGAACAACCACGCTCGGAGTCACCGGCACAATTCAGGCTACCAGTTTTTCTGGTCCGCTGACCGGCAATGTCACTGGTAATGCTGATACCTGCACTACGGCCAGCGCCGGAGATAGTGCAACGGCTTTCTTCTCTTCCGGCTCGATAGAGCATGAATATGGTGGTCTGGAAGCAGATGTCAATGCCTATAATGGTCTAATCAGGATAGCTAGTGGATCAACTACCAATGTTACTAATCTTTCTGGATTGAATACAGCACTGGGATCATCTATCGCCGATGGTGCCCATATATCCAATTATCTGGCCGATGATGCCAGCGACATTACTACAGGTACATTGACTGCCGATAGTTTTGAACTTGGCAATGGTGATTATATTGGTATAGATGGAAGTAACGAGCGACTTAATTTCGCTACTGCCGGGAATATCAACGCCAATGGTGCAAATTTTAGAATCGGTGAAACCGCCACAGATAATGTTGTACCGGATTTCCAGATCATAGCAGACGCTGACTCCGATGGTGGCCAGACCACCAGCGAAACATTTCAATGGAAATTAACCGCTGATTCTGATCCGACTATGGCAGTATGGCACGCCACTCAAACCCAGGGATCAGGCTATCAATTTGATGCGTTTGTAACGGCTACCGGATTTAATGGAAACCTGACCGGGAACGCTGATACCGTGACCACTAACGCTAATTTGACCGGCCCAATAACATCAAGCGGGAATGCAACAACTATTGCGGCACAAACAGGATCCGGAACAACTTTTGTGGTACAGGATACACCGACTCTCACAACTCCCGAAATCGGAGCCGCAACCGGCACATCACTGGCACTCACAACCGGCAACCTTGATATGGGATCAGCAACGGTTGACGCCGGTGATTTTACATTGCAAATGGGTGGCCAGACTAACGATGGTAAAACTACGCTTGCTTGTTCGTCAGACGCCAACGCTGATTTTTCTGTCACTACCACCGAGGGCGATATTAGGTTTGATGCTATTGGGGGAACGGTAGAAATAACCATACTAGAAACAGGCTTAATCGGGATTAATCAACCCAGCCCGCTATATCCACTTTCAGTCAATGGAAACTCAAACCAGGATTTAGAATTTTTGCTTCATCTTAGAAAACCAGTCGGGCCTGGTGGGACAGTTGGAATACTCTTGGGATGCGGCGGTGCCGGATCGACAGGCACAGCCGCGCTTGTTCAAGAACACATCGATGGCTGGCAAGATGGCGATGTGCATATATTAAATCGAGCGGCTGGGAATGATAACCTCATGCCAACGCTTGCGCATAAACAACTGACCGTAAGCCAAGATGGCGAAATATACTTATGGAACATCGATGGGGCGGCCCTGGGCGGTAACGTCGTAGCTGCACATTACGATACAGTGACGAAAGAACTATTCTATGATTCATCGTCAGCCAGGTATAAGTCAAATATCAAACCCGGCCAGGCGCCTGAATTCCTTTATGATCTGGAATACCGGACATTTGAACCGAAAGACCGGCCAGGCGTTAAGGGCCATGGATTCATCGCCGAAGAAGTGATCCAGGTAGCTCCCGATTTCGTGGCCACCAGGGATGGGCTACCGGAATCGGTAAACTATTCTATGATGATCGCACCCATGATCCATGAAATGCAGTCAATGCGGAAAGAACTGGACCACCAGAAGATAATAAACAGTATCGCATCGGCGCTGTTTGTGATTCTGTTTGCGGTGGCTTTCAGGAAGAAAAAAGCACATTAGAAAGGAAAGGGGGCTAGAACGATGTATATCAAGATGAAATCAACAGCAGCCGGCCCGGGGTTCATGTATCTATCCGGGAAAAGTTATGATGTACCGGATAAACTGGCAAAAGCATTCATCAATGCCAAGTCTGCATTTGAAACAGAAGAACCAGCCGCTGCTGAGATCGAAACAGCGGAAATGAAACCTGATACCAGTAAAGCAGTTAAACCGGCACCAGAGAAGAAACAACGGAAACCCAGGAAAAGGAAACCGAAGAAGTGATCAACCAGGTTTACAAAATCAGTGTAGCACCGTCGGTGGAGCCGATGTCACTAGCTGATGCTAAAACGCATTTGCGTGTTGACGCATCGGATGATGATGATTATATCACTGCACTGATCAAAGCAGTCAGGCTTCACGCTGAACGTATCACTGGCAGGGGGTTTATCACGCAGACATGGGAGATGCGGCGCGATACCTTCCCGGCAAGCAATTCTATAAAACTGCGGTATGCTCCGTTACAGTCAATCACCAGCCTGATCTATAAAGATTCAGATGGTACTGATAACACCTGGGCATCCAGTAACTACGTGGTTGACACTTATCGGGAACCTGGGCTAATCATCCTCGAGGATGGAGTAAGTTGGCCCTCAGATACACTTTATGAAACGGGCGGTGTCAGGGTATTGTATGTTCTCGGGTATGGTGACGCGGCCAGCGACCTGGATGAAGATCTGATCCATGTGATGAAACTTCATCTTACGGTATTGTTTGAATGCCGGGCGCCGATATCGGAAATAAAACTGCAGCCGGTCCCGCTGGGATATCATGCGCTGCTGGAACAATTCAGGATACACGAATCATGGTAGCGTGTCGGGATCCGGGAAAACTGAATAAACGGGTAACGATCCAGGTATCAACGGAACCACAGGATACAACTGGTGAACCGATCCCGGACTGGTCAAATGTCGCGACCGTTTGGGCTTCTGTTGAACCGATAGGGGGGAATGAATTTTTTGAAGCCGGGTATTGGGCATCAGAAGTTAGCCACCGGATAACAATGAGATATAGAAGCGGGGTAACAACAAAACACCGAATACTTTATGATTCCCGGGCTTTTAACATCAAACGGCCCAGGAACATTGAAGAAGCAAATGTTTGGCTAGAATTATTCTGTGTTGAAAAGATCGACTGATGCCAGGGAAATCAAAGGCGCTGGTAGTCTATGGGAAGATCAAGACACGGATCGACATGGAAACAGCGAAGAACCAGGCAAAACGTGATCTGAATGCGTTGGTAAGGAACCTGAAGCCACTGGCCCGGGCATTCGGTGGCGTAACGGTAAAAGGGAAAGATAAGACATTCCGGAACCTTGACCGGTTAGCTGGCCGGGAAGCAAGGAAGGCACAGAGGAATGCGACCAGGGCGGCCGGGAAAGTAGTACAGAAAGCAGCAAAGGATCTGGTACCGGTCAGGACCGGGCTTTTGAAGAAGGAAATCAAGGTAAGAAAGCAGCCGGGCAGGATGCCTGATAGATTCAGTTACATCGTGCGGGTGGGGGCAAGCAAAAAGGCCTTTTATGGCAGATTTGTGGAACGAGGCAGGAAAGGCCGGAAGATGCGGATAAAACCGTTCATAGCGCCGGCCATGGATAACAATGAAACGATAGCGATGAACACGGCGATAAAAAGTTTCTGGATGAAATTGAAAGGGCTTATGCGGAAATGAGTATCCTGGAAGAAGGCTTATTCACGTATCTATCAACGCATACCGGTGTATCGGCGTTGGTTGATGAAAGGATATACCCGTATAAGCTACCACAGAATCCGACATTCCCGGCAATAAAGTACCGGCAATTATCGAATACTGATTTCCGGTCCCATGGTGGATCGTCTGGCCTGAACCGGAAACGGATGGAACTGTTCTGTTACGCAGCAGAATACCTGGCCGCGAAACAACTGGCTGATGCTCTGAGGTTGGCTTTAAACAATTTCAGCGGTTCGATGGGTACGGTACAGACACCGGCGGTATTCAGACAGAATACTGATGATGAATACGATGAAGAAGAAAAAGTTTATTTCGTGATAGTGGACTATTTTATATATCATGTTGAGGCGGTGAGCTAAATGGCGGCTGAAGATGAACATATCAGTGTTGGAAGTTGGAAAGGGTTGCAGAATTATGAATGCACGTTATGTGGATTCGCTTCACTGGACAAATTAACGACTATCGGCCATATCAAGATGCAGCATTATGGTAAACCCAGGCCAGTCATGAAACCAGAGTTGATGGTGTTGGAAGTAGTAGAGTTGGCGGCCCCAAAAAAAACAGTGAAAAAGAAGAAAAAAACAAAGAAAGGACGGAATAAAAAATGACTACAGCTTTGACTAAAACAACTGCACCGGATAGTTATGCTTCTGCAACCGTGGCTGTAACGGAGAACGCAGCCGACACCGGATCACAGAATCATTATGTATCCACGGGGAAAGAGTTGATCATTTTCCGGAACTCAAACGCGACCACGGCCTATACGATAACGATCACTTCCCAAACTGATGATTATGGGCGCCTGGGCCACATTACCACGGAAGCAATAGGGTCCGGTATTATGAAGGTGTTCGGGCCGGTAAAAAACCCAGGTTGGCGTAATTCATCCGGGAACGTACTCTGTGAAGCCAGTAACGCAAACGTTTTGATCAGCGTGATAACCGTACCATAAGCAACAATTTATAGAAAGGAGTTATGGCCATGAGTAACAGTGCAATTCATGCATTCGGTACCGCCTTAAAGATTGGTGATGGTGGCGGCCCCGAATCGTTTACAGCTATCGCGGAAGTGTTGGATATCACCGGTCCCGGGGTTAGTATGTCGAATCCCGAATCAACCAGCCATGATAATTCCAATGCATTCCGAACCTTCATGGGCGGGCTGCTGGATGGCGGGGAAATGACCTGTGATATCAATTTCCTGCCGGCCAACGCCACGCATGATGAAAACACCGGTTTGATCAAAGACCAGAACGACAGAACGCTGCGCAACTTTGAGCTTCAGATGGTGGATGGCGGAAGCCATAAATGGAGTTTTGCGGCGTATGTGTCGGGCCTGGACTTCACCAGCCCGCTTGACGATCCCTATAGGGCTAGTCTGCGGCTCAAAATCAGCGGCAAACCGACGCTTTCATAGCAGTTAGTGACACAATAAGAAGGGGGCGAAGCAAATGGGCGAAGCAGTAAAAAGTATCCCGATCACGTTGGATAAAGATCGGGCAGTCAGATTATCAATGAACGCCTTGATCACCGCAGAGGCAAAGGTAATGGATATAACAGGCCGCGGTGATGGTATTATCGGCCTGATGTTGTCCGACACTTGCCCGCTGACGGTAGTGATAGCGCTACTTTGGGCGGGCCTTTTACATGAAGAACCGGATCTGGCTTTCAACAAAGTAGCTGAAATGGTGTCCCTGGATGAAATAAGTAGCGTAAAAACCGTGTTGAACCTGGCTATGGTAAAACATCTGGTCAGGGAGAAACCAGCAGACCCTTTACAGGAAAAGCCGGTAGTAGTCAATTAAGCTGGCTGGAAATATGGAGTTATTGCCGATTTGATCTGGAACTGACAGAAAAAGATTTATGGCAACTGACTCCTATCGAAATCGATGCGCTGACATCGAGACATATTGACCGGAAACGGTATGAAGAACTGAAGAACGGTATTCTGGCCAGCTACCTGGCCGCTATATCGCAGATGTTCGCTAAACGGCCGAAACATTGTAAACCGACTGATTTTGTGTTCAGCGGCGGGAAAGTGAATGATGTAGAAGCAGATCCGGAGAAGAAAGCGAAAAGCCTCTGGAGTAAGATCGAAACCATTAATATGCTGATGGGTGGTGAAGATAAACGGGTACCCGGGTAGGTAGTTTCTTTATTGATTTAACCGGGAAAAGTGGATCCCTGAAAGCTGTTCTGAGGGATACTAACCGGTCTGTCAGCCGGCTAACAAAAGGTATCGGCGGTCTGACCAGGAACATGCTATCATTCGGTGGCGCCATCCTGGGTGTTCAAGGTTTAACGGTTGCGTTCGGCAGTCTGAAAAACAGTATCATTTCAACCAATGCCCAGCTCGAGAAATCAACACTTCAATTTGAAACGCTGTTCCGCGATTTCGGTGAAGCTGAAAAACAGGTGAAAGGGTTATTTGAAACAGCAGCCAGAACACCATTCAAGGTGGGACCGCTGATCGAAGCATCGAGGTTATTGACTCTGTTCATCCCACAAGCCGGTAGGACAGAGAAGATGTTGACGCTGGTAGGCGATGCTGCGGCCGCTGCCGGCCAGGATGTATCAAGCGTTGCCATGTGGTTTGGCCGGGCTTATAACGCAATGAAAAATGACCGGCCGGTGGGCCGCGCCATGATGCGGTTGATGCAGATGGGTATCGTCACCGCAGAAGCCCGAAATCAGATCGAGCAATTGACGAAAGTTCAAGGCGGTGGTGAAAAGAGCCTGGCCGTCCTGACGAACGAATTTGAACGGTTCGCCGGATCCATGGAACGGATGTCAAAAACCTGGGACGGTCTGACCAGCACCATGCAGGATAATATAGCGCTCATATCAGCCGAAGGATTTGAACCACTATTTCTGGCGGCAAAAGGCAGTATCGGTGCCGTTATCGATCTTCTCAGAGAAAACCGGGATGAACTCGTTCAGTGGGGAAACGATGCAAGCAGCAGTATCCTAGAATTTGCTGAAGTTGCCGCTCTGGGGACGGCCATGACTCTTGATACCCTTGAACCGGTTATCAGTGGCATAAAAAGAACCGTTGGCACTATATGGGATGCCTATACCAAACTGCCGGCCTGGGCTAAACCACTCGGTATATTGGGCGCTGTTATGCTCGGCCCGAAGGGACTGGCGATACTTGCGGCCGTTGGTGGTGCTTCATCGGCAATAGGTAAACTCGTTGGCGAAATGGAATCAGAAGTTGCCAAACCGACGCAAAGAATGAAAACATTAGGTGAAGGATCAAGACGGTTCTTTGTACCGCGTCTGCCTGGACAATCGCCAGCAAATCCACCACCCGCAATAGCACTACCGGAACCGCAAAGTCTGACTGAACGTGTTCAAAGGATACTGGACCGGATCAGGGCAAAGGTAGCGGAACCGCGGCCCGCCGGCCCGGCACCAGGCGCCACCACTCCACCTGGACTTGATGATTTTATCGGAAAAACAAAACAATCCGTAAAACTTCAAGAAGCCCATGTCAAGGCACTGGAAGATTTAAGAACGGTTGCTGGTAAAATATACGAAAATACCAGGACACCACAAGAAGAATACAATGCCCGGATAGCCCAGGCTAATGAATTATTACGGCGCGGGTTACTTGATCAGGATACTTATGCCCGGGAAGTGAACAAAGCAGCGGAAGCACTCGAGAACGCCCAGAAAAAGATAGTCAGTTTACAAGACAAGATGGATGAACTGAAACAGGCTATGAAAGGCTGGGGCCGGGAAGTGGAAGATGTATTTGTTCAGGCATTCAAAACTGGAAAATTCAGTTTCAGCGCCCTGGCTGATAGCGTGATTTCCGATCTGATCAGGATGGGTGTGCAAAAATCAATTACCGGTAAAGGCGGGCTACTCGGAAGCCTGTTCGGATTCAAGACTGGCGGTATCATAAAACACGGGTTGACTGCTTTTGCTCATGGGGGAATAGTAAACACTCCCCGGCTTTTCCCGATGGCTAACGGTGCCACTGGTGTTGTAGGTGAAGCTGGTGCCGAGGCCGTGGTGCCGCTTCCGGACGGCAGATCGATCCCGGTAAGTATGCAAGGCGGCCAGGCGGCACCGATAACATATAATATATTTGCATGGGATTCTGAATCATTAGCTAGTTTCGTCAGACGGAACGCCGGGGTATTCAATAACACGACTCAGGCCGGGATATCAGCGAACAAACCGATCAGGCAAAGTATCAGGGGGGCAAGATAATGGCAACGTGGCCGACGGCTTTAAGCCCGCAATATGTAACACCTTATCAGGTAGGCTCCCAGGACGCTACCGTGATCGAGGATTTTGGCGGCCCTGAACAACGGTATTATCACGCTATCCGGATCGCAGGGACAGCAGAAGGTGGTACAGGTGATACTGATCTGGTTGACACGGGCGCTTTCGCTGGATACACATCAGCCGGGCTGCAGTTATGCCGGATATCGGTTATTGCCCAGGATTCTTATTACGCTATTTCCAGTAAAACCGATGATGATAACCTGGTGATATCGCTTATCTATGGTGATGGCGGATTCACGAATACAGATCCATACCGAATAATGTTGATGAAACTTGGGTTCACACTCCATTTCAACGCACTTTCAGCAGCCGAACACGCGGCAATGCGGGCCTGGTGGATGTTTCATGGGAAATTTGAAACTTTCACCTGGACTGATCGAATAGAGAATGAAGGTTATACTGTCAGGTTTAACGCTGAACCGACATTCCTATATAAAGAGCCTGGGATATTCGGCGCCACGGTAGAATTTATCGAGGTTATCTGATGGCCAAATCAATGGATGCGGCGGTGGTGACAGAAGTAGCGAAAGATGCCTTACAGCCGATTATGCTTCTCACTATGGCCCTTACAAACGGAACGAACTTACGTTTCGCTTTACATCAGGCTGATATCGTTTTTGATGGAGATACATACGAAAAAACCGGCGGCGAGATCGGCGAGATATCAGAATCGTCTACCATGGAAATAGGCGAATTGACAATAACATTACCGAATGTTACCAGGGTTTTTTCAGCCTATGTTGCAGCATTGAATCCAACAGAACTGAGGGGGGCTACATGCACAGTTATCAGGGTATTCGGTGGATTACTGGATGATGCCACCGCTTTTGAAGATATCTGGGAAGGTATACTTGATAGCTGGTCGCTGAACGGCCGGAAATTTGAATGTGTTATAAAAGATTGGATCATGACGCTGTTCGATGAAATTCCCAATAGACGATGCGGCCGCGCCTGCCCGTGGAATTTTGGCGGCACCTATTGCACGCTTACAGCTAACGCCGGTGGTGGGGCAGGTCAATATGATCAACAGACAGCCCAAACGGCTGATGCGGGATCCACTAAAACCAGGCTAGTTGACGCAGCCAGGAATGAAGCTGATGATTATTGGCAATTTGGGCCAGTGACATTCACGACCGGAGATAATGCGGGATTGACTCGATATGCCGATACTTCTGATCAGGCAAGCACATATATTAATTTTGCAGTAGGGTTCCCATCCACGATATCGGCTGGTGATATTTATACCTGCAGCCAACGATGCGACCATACACCGAATACATGCCATGATGTTTTTGACAATATGTTGAATTACGGGGGGAACCTCAGTGTACCGCGGAAAAGTTACAGATGATAGTTTGATCGGGATTCCATACCATCCAGGCGGCCGGGATGTGTCCGGCCTGGACTGTATCGGGCTTCTATACATCACTTATGAAAAACTATTCAAAACCCATCTGCCAGAATATGATATCGAGGGAATGACCGATAAGTGGTTCACCGATAAAATAACTTTTTGGGGCGATCTGGCTGTCCACTTCAATCTGTTCACCAAACCGAGTACCCGTGGCGATATCCTTATACTGAAAATACCCGGAGCGCCGAAACCGCATTTTGGTGTATGGCTCGATGAAAGCAACTATTTTTTACATATCCATGAAGGCATTTCTGTAACAAAAACACATTATACCAGACCATGGGACCGGTTTACTTTGACCGTGTTAAGACCGAAAGTGAAAACAGATGGGTGAAGATCTAAAAAAAGTTGGCGGTTATCTCATCACCGGGGCGCTGGTGTTCGTTGGTGCCGGTGGTGCTGCCGCTGGTTCTAAAGCGTGGCTTCTTGGTGGTGCTGCCGCGGGGTATTCGGCCTATTCCGGATACCAGGCTGAAAAGAAGATGGACGCTCTGAGGGCCAGTACCAGAAGCCCACAACAGCGATGGGGTCAACGGTTTAACCAGGCTAGTGAAGAAGTAGTCAAACCGATCTGGCTGGGAAAAGGCAAAAGCTGGCCTAACATGACCTGGAACCGGGTATCCCCGGACGGCCAGACGATGGATGCTATCTATGAAATCGGTGAAGGTGAAGTCAACTCCATATCTGATGTCAGGGTTGACGGTAAAACATTGACCAGCCTTCCCGGGTGTACTTTTACCGCTTATCTTGGGACAAGTTCACAAACGCTCGATAGCCGCGTCACCGGTGATACGGTAATAAATGCGGCAGAAGATACCACAGACTGGACCGGGACTTCATTATCACAGGCTACCAGGGCAAAACAAGGAGAACATTCTGTTAGAGACACTATTGCAACGCCGGTAGCAACAACAGCCTACCAAACAAGGTATAGTTCTGTTCCTGATCTGGGTGCCCAAACAACGGCTAAATTTTGGTTTTATTGTAACCGTGCAAACGGAGCATTCACTACTCCCAGATTTGAGATAGAAGATTCCGGCGGTAATATATCATATTGGGATTTGACTTTCTCGGCTAATACCTGGACTCAAATGACAATAACGCTCGATACTCCGGATGGTAATAACGGTAGCGATGCCAATCTATCTGATATCAGTTTTATCGGCACAAACTTGATCGCCGCTGATACCACTACTTTTTCAGTTTGGATCGATTACGTCACCGCCCAGGGACCGGCAGTAGCTGTTACCGGGGGAATGCGGCATATTGCATACCTGGCAGTAACGCTGACGCTATCAGACCAGATCAGCCAGGAACCAACAGTGACTTGTATTGTCCAGGGGATAGAATGCAAATATTGGAATGGTGCGGCCTGGGTGACTGATACCGGGTGGACACATAGCCAGAATCCGGCAAACCAGATCACCGAAATGTATCTAAGAGATAAAGAGATCGGCGGCGTCGGCCTGGCTGAAACGAAGTTGGATGGTGCCAGCTTTAAAGAATGTGCGGATTATTTTGACGGAGTAGTTGATGGTCAAGCCCGGTGGACTTATAACCGGCCACTCGACGAACGCCGGCCGGCAGTTGATTGGATAGCCGATATTCTGGCAGTCTGTAAAGGTGTCATTATTCGCGGTGCTGACGGAAAACTGTATATGCGATGCGAAAAGACAGCGGCCAGCGATCAAACCTTTATTTTAAGCGACACAATCACCGAACAGAACAACATCAACCCCGGATCCTGGGGGATGCAGTCAAATCCACTAAGCGGCGAATACAACAGTATCAGAATCGGCTATATTTCTCCTTCACACGGGTACACGATTCAATATGTAGAAGATAATGACGATTCAGATATAGCCACAAACGGTATGCGGCAACAGACCTATGATAAACCGGGAATCAACAGTTACAAGCAAGCAGCCCGGGATGCCTGGTTCACCCGGGAAGAAATGAAAAGCGCCGGTAGGCTCATTACCTGGTCCACCGGGATACTGGCGACAGCCCGGGAACCTTACGATAGGGTTAATATGACACACCTTGAACCGGGTTGGGAAGATTACCCGATCAGGATATTGAATATTAGCCGGACCGGTGAACACATGTCGTTTCTGGGAAAACCTTATATATCTGATCTCCATGGAGATAATCCTGGTCAAAGTGAACCGACGAGCTGGTCAAGCACTCTTCCGGATCCGCTTGACGAACCGCCAAACATAAACGATCTGACATTGACCGAAGATTCCAAACTATTAAAAGGATCCAGCACATACATTCCGGTAATAGATCTCACCTGGAACGCACCAAACGGTTATTTTCTGCCATTGAAATATCATATTTGGGTTAAACCTTCTGGCGGTACTTATGAAATCGTGAACACGGTAACGAACCTATTCTATACAATTGATCTGAGGGCCACCACGGGAACAACGGAATATTTCGTAAAAATACAGCCATCCAATTATCAGGATATAGCGCCGCCGCTAACCGGTTGCCCGGAAGAAAGCATAGTTGTTGCCGGAAAGGATACGGCACCGGAAGATATTGTATTCGATTCCGGCACCAGCGCATTTGACCGTGAATTGCGGGTTGAATGGGCGCCGGTTTCAGATGGCGATCTGGCATTCTATGAAATCAGGGATGAAGATCAGAATTGGGGACTTGATACCTACAATATCAGTGCTTCTAATGATATCATGGTACTGACATCTGATCTTGGCGGTCCACAGAGTATAGATGTTCCTGATGGCGATTACACACCGACGGCGCTGGCTACTGCACTCGAGGCGGCCATGAATGCTAACGCTACGCTTACCGGGACCGGTACAATAACATTTGTTGTCACCTGGGACACATCTACCCGGAAATACACGCTTGATGCCGGTGGCGGGCACACCATCGATTATACGAATGCTGGATCAGATGCCGGGGCTACGTTTGGGTTCACTGCGGATACCGTAGCTGCCCAAACTATAACTAGTGATACAAAAGTTGATTCTCATCGGGTATTCCAGGGAAAAGCGACAGAATACGTTGTCACCGATCCCCCGAGCGATACCACGGCATACACTTTTTACGGGAAAGCACAGGACACTTCAGATAATTGGTCAGATAATTCCGATTCGATCACGTTGACTAATACCGTACCGGCGAACGTGGCCGCGATCAGCACAGTGGCTTTATATCGAGCGGTAAACTTCTCATGGGCCAGGAACACTGAAAAAGATCTGGACGGCTACACGTACCGCACGAAAGTCACAGCCGGCGGTTCATTCTCGGCATTCTCCGACCTGAAAGCCAATAGCGTCACCCGGGAACTGACTGACGCCGAAGTGGTGGCCAGCGGCGCGACAGCGGCCATCTATATCGAAGTGAAAGCGGTTGACATCTATTCCCAGGAAAGCGCGACGGCAACGGCTGCAAACCTGAACGCTGAAGATTCCACAACCATTGTGACTGAAAACGTCCTGGCTAAAGACGCCAGCGGGCTGTTATTGAAAGATAAAGATGGTGTGCTCGGTGTTCATGTTGACGATGGTGGAAATGTTGGGATCGGTGGTGTTGCTTCTGGTTCTTATGGGTTAAACTTATACGATGGCTTGGCACTACCTATTGATAAAAACATATTTTTAGGCGGAAAAGCATTTGTTCGATTGGATGATCCGGCCAACGATATATTTTTTGGTACAGGTACAGGTGGTGATTATCATTTTTATGGGAATGGTATGGCGGGCTATGGCAATATATATGTAGGAGACATGAACGTCACCGGTGATTTAGATGTTACTGGTGATTTAGATGTTACTGGTGATCTACAGGTTGGCGGAGTTATAAATGGAAATTTAGAAATATTAGGGGCGTGGGATGCTGGTGTTCCTTGGGCGGTAACA
>Ga0098033_1000303_pt1 | contig 23950 bp, 22 predicted proteins | sample 1_EtaG_FD_75049 | JGI IMG/M metagenome (GOLD analysis project Ga0098033, IMG submission 75049) | Marine viral communities from the Subarctic Pacific Ocean - 1_ETSP_OMZ_AT15124 metaG | ecosystem: Environmental > Aquatic > Marine > Oceanic | place: Pacific Ocean | collected 2015-01-07
CAATAACCAGATATCATGAAGCGCTTCTCTGCTTGGGACGATATTAAGATCCTCGGTCTCAAAAGGGTTTAAAAACTTTGGGGCCGCGGCTTTTTGGGCCTTTTCTTTAGCTCTTTGATTTTCACCATGCCGCACAACAAACAATTTAGAATCGGCGTCGTCTTTATTCTTTTTAACTCTTATATCATCTATTAATCCAAGCTCGACCATTGTATCATAAATTCTTGTGGAAGGTAGTGGTGATAACAACTGCACCCCATACCAATCTAACTCTATTTCTTGTGCCATTTTTACGGTTTCAAGCATCTGTTCTAAAGTTTCGTTGGGAAACCCAATAATCAAAAATCCGCGGGTGAATATTTGAGGATACTTTTTCATAGTTTCGCCCACTTTATGATAATGAACAACTCGCGAGGGTTTTCGCACCTCTTTTAATATTTCATCACTGCCTGACTCTAACCCAAACGTCATTCCAATACACCCCGAGCGCGCTGCAGCTGCCATCAATTCGGGGGTTTTAACAGCCACCGAAGCTATCACTCCATTTGAAGCACACCAGGTTATATCTATTTGTCGGTCTGCTATTTCATTAAAAAGTTCTATAGTCCTGCGTTGGTTATAAAAAAGATCATCATCAATCCACACTATATGTGTAATCCCGTGATTTTTATTTAAATATTCTATCTCATCCACAACAGAATCAACGTCTCTTGTTCGGACACTTTTTCCATTAAAATTTAACACACTACAAAATGAACAACTAGCGCGACAGCCGCGATTTGATAAAACCGATGAGGCTCGAAAATCAACAGGCAACCAAGATCGGTAAGAGCCCACCTCTCCTAAGGTACTATATAATCCCAACGGTAAATCATCAAAATCAGGAATCACATTTAGGTCTTCTGGTTGTGGGGGATTTCTCTGATCACAAGTAAGATATTGATCATTAATAATTGTACTAATTTGTTTCAAATTTTCGATAGAAGAACGATCATTAACAACATCGATCATATCACAGAAACTAATATCTCCTTCGTATAATCCAACAAAATCTATATTCTTAGCTTCGCGGAGAATATATTCAGGTGCATTAGTGATATGAACACCGCCGGCGAAAATCGGAATATTAGGGCGCTGATCGCGAATAAAATCTGACATTCTTACTAGCATCTCGTGACCCATTGTAAACATACAAGTCAAAGCAACCATATCAGGTTTAAAGTCGTCAATAATCTCAACTGTTTTTTCTTTCCATATTTTTTCAGCTTCGTGCTGGGCAAGAGTATCGTCATAATTCTCTGCATTATTATTAATATGTGATAAAACTTCATAATTAAGATCTAATATTTTAACTTCATACCCTCTATTTTTAATATTTTCGCACAAAACACCCAAACCGTAAGGAGGCCATGCATAATATCGCCTATTCTTTACTTGATTTATTTCCAAGTATTCAGTATTTAAAGGCAGCGGTTGTATTAATAAAATACGATGACATTTGTTACCAAACAAACTCTGCAGCTTATTAAATATAATATTTTGATTTTCATCTTGAAGTGCGTTTTCGTTCATTATACAGCTCTTTGTCCTAAATCTTTTTTAAGCAATTCTCCAGTATAATATTTATCAAATACGCGACATACGATATTAGTAAACTGTCGGCCGAATTCCGTTAAACGAATAGTATTTGCTGTAAACTCTATGATACCATCTTTTTCAAGTGTTCGTAAATCGCCTATTTCCCTCTGAAAATATTCATTAAAGGATATATTATTAAATGATTCTGCTTCTTTAATATTAACTTCAAAATAATTACGTAATTTTTGAATAACATCTTTTCGAATTAAATCATCCTCTGACTGCTCATAAACTCGATAGATTGGAAACTTTTCTTCTTTAATTGAGGTAACATAATCGGGCATATCGTAATAATTTTGAAAATAATGATTATGAATAGTGCTTTCACTGCTTAAGCCAAAACCTATTATGTTAGTATACTCACCAGGAGTTACCCCCAGTGAATTCCAGTGCATCTTTTTATCATCCATCGCCGCGGCTACCCTATCATTTAATTTAGCAAAATGATCATAACCAGTGCGCATATAACCTCCCGTTTCCAACACTTCCTGTGCAGACTGAAATAAGATTTTCCTTTCGGAAAAATCAGGTAGTTCGTCTGGCCGGTCGCCTTTTCCATCTTTCATAAGCTTCTGATGTGGCGCAAACGTCGGAGAATAGTGTAAAAAGTTTAAACAGATACGCTCTGGTGATAACTTGACACATTCTTCTGCGGTCATACATATCGTTTCAACAGTCTGATGCGGAAGACCACATATGATATCAAAATTAATACCATTAGTAAACATTTCCCTAATCTCTGGTGTGAGTAAATTCTCAATTAATTCGGGTGGCTGTACTCTATTTATTGCCTTTTGTACATCAATATCAAAGTCCTGTATTCCAAAGGAAAGTCTGTTTATTCCTTTTGTTCGATAATATTTTAGTTGTTCGCTATCCACCCTTCGAGGATCTATTTCAATAGCAAACTCATCTAATTCATTTAGATCAACAATACCGCTAAGTTTATCACATAAGATATCAAACTCTGTTCTCTCAATAAAAGTAGGAGAGCCTCCACCTAAATGCACTTCTTTAATAGATAATGATAATTTATTATCGGTCACAAACTTTTTAAAAGCGTCTATTTCTCTAAACAGAAGTTCCATATATTCTTTAACTTTGTTATAATTTTTTGTAATTGACATATGACAAGTACAAAAATAACATAATTGTTGACAATATGGGATATGTAAATATAACAAAGCTTTAGCATTATCTGACGATTTAAAAGATGACTTTAGGACGCTTTTATAGTCTTTGTCATCATTTTTAACATCCCAAAATCTTTTATGAGGATAATGGGTATACATAAACGCAGAAGTCCCATACTGTTTTATCATATCATTTATTCTATCTTTTTCTTCCCTTTTTTGGCTATTTTTAATAAGCATTTAAACCTCTCTTTTTTCTATATTTATTTTAACACAATTTCTTTTCTTTTTGCATTCTTTCCACGCAAAAAGGGAGCATTCCTTGAAATATAACAACAAGAGTACCACGGTCGCGATCTATTTGAGTTGTTCGGATAAGAACCATGAATGCAATACCCATTAAGAAACACCACTGAATTTTTGGGAATGATAATATCAACTTTCTTATCAATGAAAATTTCAGGAATATTACACTCACTTCCAGGGTTAGAGTTTGGATTTTCTCTAAAACTAACTTGAGGATTAGCATTTTGGAGTCCAGCCTTATGAGAGCCGGGGTAAACATATATGGTTCCATTCTCTTTATTTGTATCTCGCAAAAACCAGTTTGATGTTATATATGCTCCCTCTTTATCATCTGGATACCAACCATCTTGATGTGGGCGCCACGCTTGGGCACAATATGGGCTATAAGCTTCTTTAAAAATAAATTGGCTACTTAACCCCACCACCTCTTTTTCTTGTAAAGTTTCTAAAATCGAAACAACAGTTGGGTGTTTCATTATATATTTCGAAAATGTTGCTGTCTCACTTATTTCTTCTAACGTAAGATCTGATTTTGGTCTTTCGTCTTGTTCATATAAATCTTCAAATCGATCTGGGTTTATGATAGCTGCAAAGTCTTTATTGGCGTGTCTTCGTATTTGTTGGTTATAACATATAGACTCTTCTTCAGTGAATATGTTTTCTACAACCAAATAACCATTTTCTCTATAAAACTCTATCTGTTTCTCATTTATCATTTAAGCTCCCTTTATACCAGCTTATTGTTTTAGATATGCCCTCTAAAAGTGATATTTCTGGGGTCCACCCATATAAATCGTTAACTTTTGTAGTATCAATTGCTATCTTTGTCTTAATAGTGGGCTTTGTTTCATCATATATTATAGCAAGAGATTTACCAGAAATATCTATAATATTTTTAACCAAATTACTAACAGATATTGATTTTCCTAGACCAACATTAAATAACTCATAATAAGATTCTTGTTTATCTAATATCACTTCTACACATTTAACCAAATCAAATACATGTAACAAATCTCTTTCTTCTTCTCCGGTCCCCCACACTATAATTTCATCATTTGAATTTATCACCTTGACTATTGTAGCAGCAAAAACATGACCTTTTTTTAAATCAAATTTATCATGCGGACCATATACATTAGATTGTCTTAATATAGTATATTTGGTTTGTTTAAAATCTGAAAAGAATTTACACATCTTTTCCAGGTATACCTTCGTATTGCCGGCGCCGAAGTACTTGGGTATTATACCTATATTTTCATTAAAATCGTCTTCTTTAATCAATGAATCACTAGATTGATACATAAGAGTGCAACTGGGCATTATAAAATGTTCTATATTTTGTTCAAATGCTTCACGCAATAACAAAGAAGTCATAATAACATTATCGGTAACATGAATATACGGTGTCGATACGATATCTGCTACTCCGGTGGTGGTAGCTGCATAGTGTAATAATATATCAACATCTTTTAAAACTTTTTTTACATCTGACGCGATTCTCAAATCTGCCTGAATCCATTCTATGTTTTCATTATTATCGGTAGGTATATTGATATCCACCGCTCTAATATTATATTTTCCAATAAAATGATTTAACAAATTTTTACCAATAAAACCATTGGCGCCACAGATTAACATTCTTTTATTATGGTTCATATTTTTTATCCGGCTTAAATTCGTTTGGGCGCCCGTCAATTACCAATTCTTCGAGTGCCAGAGGATTATAAAATTCTTTATATATCAAATCAGCAACCAATGCGGGATCAAGCCCATATTTGTGTTCATCCACTGTTTTTATTTGAGTTGGATAAACATTCATAACTCTTATGTTTTTTTCGTTAGCTTCAATTCTCAAACTCTTAGAAAGCCCTCTTAAACCCCATTTAGCGGCAGAATGAATACTTCTATATTTTTTAGGTTCTATACCAACAATAGAATTGATATTTATGATCCCCCCTGAATGGTTTTTTATCAAAATGGGATAAATTCTGTGGATGAGGTGAATCGGCGCTAGCAAATTTGTCAATAAACTGTGATTTACTTGTTCTGTCGACATCTGTTCCATAGGCAGACCATAACAAGGAATAGCAGCGTTATTAACAAGAATATGAACATTGTGTTCTACCACTTTATTATATATTTTTTCAATCGTTGATGGATTCCTCAGATCCCCTCGTATGGTACAAATAACATTATCAATACATTTGGAGGCGTGGTGAATACTATCTATATTTCGGCCGTGTATTATAACTCCATGATTGTTTTCTGAGAACTTTTTTGCTATAGCTAACCCTAAGCCGTGGCTTGAAGCAGTTATTAATACATTATTATTGATATCTTGCGTCATTACCGAACGGCTCCTTATCATTTACATTTGATGGCTTATGAACGCTTTCCGCTGCCGTGCAATTGTAAAGATATGCTCCCTTTTTATTACACCACCACACAACCTTTTCACACCAATCTTCCCATGTTTCCCATTTTTCAGTTGTTTTGTCGATAACATATTCATATTTTCCACTTAAAAAATTAGGATCTTTTCCCTTCATAATATCATCATATACATCCCAAATATTATAATCTAAACAAATTACAGAGTTAGATTTCTGATTTGGAGTCTTAATAAGCTGCTTATTTAAGCAGACCGACTGGTCAATAATTTTTTCATAATCTTTAGCGTCAATAGAAGCAAGAGCGTCACATAAGACATCTTTGGCATTAGCATAGAGTTCATCAACTGCATCGCCTGCAACAACTTCTATAAATGCTAACTCGTCAGGTGGCCAATAGATATTTAACCACTTTTTCGAAGGAGAAAATTCAGGACCTCCGAGTTGCATATCTTTTGCGTGCTGAAAAAACTGTTTTTGTATTTTAGAAAGAGCAGAATTAGAATCTTTATCAAAATTCATAAACGCATCAAATATTTCTCTATGACCCAATCCAAATACTGAATTTGCTATTGTTATTGGAATTTGAAATATCTTGTTAAAATATAAAAAGCCCACTAGATATGCGAAATATCTTGCCTTGATCCATTCTTCCCCATTCATAGTTTTTGTTCCAATTACCATTCTTTGTGTTTCTGAAACATCTTCAGTCTCTATTGCTCCGTGAATGTTTATGATGTCTGATTCAACTACTTCTATCTCATGTCTTTTTATATATTCTATATCTGCCATCTCGGTGTTAGGGAGTATTGACAAATTGTTGAACTGTATCCTGTTGTGTTGTCCCATTTCTATGAGCTTGACAGTGCCATCAATAAAGCTTTCACACGTCTCTTCTGGAAGTCCCAGAATTAGATCGGAAAATGTTTTAATCCCATCATGAGTAAACCTTTTTTGAAGATCATAGAAGTGATCAAGTTTTATATTGTGTCTTTTAATTGCTTTGAGTGTTGGTTTATAAACAGATTCAAATGCAATAAGGACGCCCTTCGAGAGACCTGACATTGCTAAAAGTTTTTGGACTTCATATGAAGAATCAGAGTTATTTTTTGTGTTTTGAACCGAAAGAGCATGTGGATAACCATACTTTTCTTTATTCTCAACAAATCTTTTGACAATTGCATAATCGCGATCTTTATATATGCCAAAATTAGCATCGCAACAAAATATAAATTCTATCTTATTTTGTGAAAACCAATCAACCTCAAAAAACAATCTATCTTCTAAATTGTACTTTTGTACCTTTTTTTTAAATCCAACACCCCAGTCGCAATATGTGCAAGAAAAGGGACACCCTCTGTTTGTTTCCCATAATCCTATCCACCTTTCATCTGGGTTGTTTTTGATTAAATCATCAAAATATCCCTCCAAAAAAGGAGAGGGAATCTCATTCATATCTTTAATTCTTTCACACTGAGGCTGCTGCCTAATGGTGCCATTGTCATCCCTATAGGCTATTGACGGAACAAGATTCCATTGCTTGGTGGAGAAATTTTCTAAGATAGAAGAAAAGACTTTCTCACCTTCGCCGATAGCAGCGATATCTATGAATTCATACTTTTGAAGATATTTATCTGTTTCACTATCGGGAACATGGCATCCGCCAAAGACTATTAAGCAATTAGGATTAACCTTTTTAAGCTCTCTAGCAATTGCCAAAGACAACTTATGGTTCCAGACATATGTGCTGAAGGCTGCAATGTCAGCATCTTTTAAAATTTGCACAGCATGCTGAACTTTTATTCTTTTATAAATCGGATTTAAAAATTCAAACCTCTCAAAGTTTGAAACATGAAGAGAGGCATAGCAATACAAAAACCCCAAAGAAAGAGGAAGATAATTTTGTCCAGAAAAACTATTATTTATCTGAACCATTCCTACTTTAATATTAGCTGTCATATCTATTTGTTCTCCTTGTCAGTATAGCCGATCGGGCCGTAGCCATGACTCTTAACAAGGTCTTGGAGTTTTAAATAATTGTCAATAATTGTTTCACTATTCACTCCAGGGCCCCACGGAGTATCTTTATCATACTCAAAAGTCAGAGTTGGCATCTCTTTTTCGTACCTACCGTGCATATGCATGGTATTTTCCCACGATGTTTTGACCGCTTTGATTCCAAATTTTTTTGGATTGTTATAAACAGGAGTGCCTGGTCTAACTGTGAAAAGTGATAAGTAGACGGCATCTGGATTTGTCTCTTGTATAAACGACCAAGTTTGTTCTACAATGTTCGGTGGCTCTCCAGGTAGACCAATAATCATATAGATGCGAGTTTCAATTCCTGCCTTCTTAAGAAGCTTTATACTTTCTCTTGCTCTCTCAATTTTAATTCTTTTATTAATTATGTCTAATGACTTCTGAGAAACACTTTCAACTCCCATACACATTGTAATACATCCGGCGGCTTTAGATAATCGCGCAGTTTCTGGTGTAATTCCATCAACGCGACACTGGCCTTTCCACACTACTCCTGTGCTACCAATTGCCTCTAAATAAGCAGTAGCTTTTCTTAATGTGAAAGGCATACAAATTTCATCCAATAAACTGATTCCTCTCACACCATATTCACGCTTAAGATACTCAATCTCATCTATAATAAGGGCTGGATCTCTAAATCTTATACCAGGACTATATTGTTTTGATGAGGATAATACACAAAACGAACAACTATATGGACACCCTCGACTAAACATCGTAGTTGTACCAATAATCTTATCATATCCTGGTGTATTTTTTAGTGTTAATAAACCTGGCCTAGCTATTGCTGATTTTGGTAAATATTTTCGAAGAGGGTATGGATAATCATTAACATTCACACTTTTAGAGGCATACTTTTGTTTTAATTTTGAATCACGAATATCATTGATCGCTTGAATAATTGATTGTTCGCCGTCGCCAAGAATAATTGAATCAAAAATCTCTAAAGATTCATCTTGAAAAGTTGCTACATGAGGCCCTCCCGCAATATGAAGTGCTTTGGGGTATTTCTGTTTCAATTGATTAACAATTGAGGTCTGCTCATGATAATCTAATGTATAGACAGAGTGTAAATAAACATCACACTCTGGAATATGATAAAGGGCAAAATTCTTTTTAATACCTCTTAAATCTATCAACGAGACATCAACTTCAGAACCAAAATGTTCTTCAAGAATTGTAAGTATTTGAAAGTGTGTATGTGGATCACCTCGAAAGGGGTCATGTAGATATTCACTGCTCGGAAATATGAATCCAATTTTCATCTTTTATCTCTCCTCTATTATGTCCTATCAACATTATTTACATACCACATCATTGTATCTTTTATGCCTTCCTCTAGGGAAATTGTTGGCATGAAACCCAAAGATTCAGCGCGTGCTGTATCTAAAACCCTTTTTTTGTCGCCGGTAACTCTATTGTTGTCCCATACCACTTCGATATCCTTGCCAGAATTTTGTAATATAATATCAACCAATTCCTTAATTGTATAGCCTATCCCGCTGCCTAAATTCACAGGGTAACGAGGGCCGGGTGATTTTTCCATAACAAGCATCATTCCCAGTGCCACATCTTTGCTGTGAATAAAATCTCTTATGTTTGATCCGTCACCCCAGACAGTCAAAGTGTCTTTAGCGGTTACAGCTTTTTTAACAAGAGACGGCACCACCATTGAACCGTCTGAATCAAAGTCGTCATAGGGGCCATATGTATTCGCTGGCCGGACGATAGATATATCATCCCAACCATACTCTATCTGATATGCCTCTGCTTGTAGTTCTCCCATTCTCTTTGCCCAGCCGGCGAACCTGTCATTTTCAGAGGGGTGGGTCTTCCACACATCATCTTCATAAAAAACCGGAGATGGAGCATATACCCCAAGTGTGCTTGAGTATAAATATTTCTTTACTCCGCACTCTCTAGCTGCTCTCATTAGATTTGTGTTAAAAAGTAGCATTGGATCGAAATGACTAGCGGGGCGTTCTTTCATTGCTTGTGGGGATCCCTTAGCACACAATAGATTAAAGGCATAGTCAACTCCCTCACACACAGTTAGACAGTTTTCGTAATTTGTAAGATCAAGTTGAAAGTGTTCTACATCGCTTGTCGCGACACTCTTCAGATCAGCCACAGAAACAGTGGCACCTCTTTTCAAAAGAATATCAATTAGCTGCCTTCCTATGAGACCAAAGCCGCCGGCGACTAAGACTTTCTTATTTTTAAACATTATTCAATCTCTTACATAGATCAATTATTTGAACAGGTGTTATATCAGAATGATTTCCTATATACAAACCATTATTATGTATATAATTAGAGTTTTCAAGCTCTCCGACAATATTGTATTCAAAATTTTCTAAATATGGTTGTCTTGCTTGGTTGCCGCCGCCGGCGGTACCTATTCTATATTCTATGTTTTCATCTTTAAGAATTTCACACACCTGTTCTATGCGAAGATTCGTTGAGGATAATATCAAAGGTAGCGCAAAATTACTATTTCCTTCTGTATTGAAATCTACATAATACAGATCTGGATCGAGGTTCTCCAACCATGTTTTAAGATTTGCACTTCTTATTTTTATATTACGATCCAGTCGATTTATTTGTTTCAACCCTAAAACTGCATTTATTTCTGTGCTTCGCATGTTGTAGCCAGCAACAGCAAAAGTAAAAAGTGGATTAATGTCTGGTTTTTCATATTTTAGACGGGTTTCTTTGGACGCTTCCCTTGTCATACCGTGCGATCTAAACATGCGTGCTAATTGATATATTTGTTCATCGTTGGTACAGATCATCCCACCCTCGATAGTGGTCATATGATGACCGTAATAAAATGAAAAACACGACATATCCCCATATGTCCCCACGCGGCCGCCATTATAGGTTGTTCCTGGCGATTCACAGCAGTCTTCTATCAACAGAAGTCCAAACTCGTTAGCCAAATCTATTATTTTTTCATTAATACCGTTAAAGCCTAAAGTGTGAACGAGCACAATTGCTTTTGTGTTTTCGTTAATTGCTGCTTTAATTTTTTCATATGATATTGCCATCGTTCTCATATCTACATCAACAAACACCGGAGTAAATCCAGTATTTACTACCGAAGAAATATCTGACACCCACCCAATAGGGGGTACAATTATCTCTCCTGTATGACCTTTTAATTCTCTTATAATCGCTGATGATATATAATTGGCTGAAGCTCCCGAATTAACCATAACACTATATTTGGTTCCAAGCCAATCAGACCACACTTTTTCAAATTCCGCAACCTTTGGACCGTTGGTAAACCGGTTGCTTTTTAAAATGAAATTCGCAAGATGTTCCTTGTCTTCTTGTAGGATGTTATCGTTAATTAAGGGCCACTTATAATTCACTTTCGAACTCCTTTTCTGATAATAACTGTAAAACTTTCTTGACAATTTCCTCTTTTGATGGAGGTAGATTATCAACTTCAGGATAAAAACCTGCTGAATGGGGTTTTAGTGCCATTGTGTGTACAGGTGTGCGAGTCTTTAACATTATTTGATGAGCTATGCTGCTAGCAACCCCTTCCTCATAATCATCATCCAATACTATACCACCAAACTTGGAGTTTTTTAAAGCCTTTTGTTGTTCGATATTAAAAACAAAAGGCTTCATCCACAAAATATGACATATGTTTATTTTATAACCATGAGCAGAGAGTTCTTTACGAGCTTCTTCAGCAGCAAATCTTGTTATCGAAATCGGAAATAAGGTGATATCAGCATCATCACAAATTATATCATCCAACTCTTTAGTATTATCATAGCTTTTTCTGTGTTCTGAGATATAATACACCTCATCATCTTCCATGAAGTTTCTATATACGTCCTCATACTCGCCAGGAGTCATCGGAGATGCAATCTTGACACCAGGCATCCTGTGGTATATAGAATGGTGTGAGGAGCCTGCCACGGGTCCAGTACCACCTTCCATAGCAATGCTTCTTATCAACATCGGGCAAGGTCTTTGCCACAACTCCTTCGACTTCATTGCATAATTTATAATTATTGGTGCATTAAACCACTGAAACCCCTGATATCTCACAACATATATCGGCCGTTCGCCGGCGAGTGCGATACCTGTCAAAAAACCACTAGCTGCCACATCTGCCATGGATAATTCTACCATGCCATCTTCTTCGTACAGTTCTGGCAATGTGCCACCGACCCAGCCCACAGCAGTCAAACACTGTCCATAACATCTATTGCCGTCCGATAAATGGGTTCTGGTTATTTGTTTTATTGTATCTCTAACTGTTTTTGCCATATTTTATCTATCTTTTGTTTAAACTGGCTATCGATCATTATAGCTTGATCGCCGAGGGCGTTCATCTCAACCTGATATCTGTCAAATGTATTTTCATCATCAATGCCGGCGCCGGAGTGCCACCATTTCCTATGAGTGTTGATATTTAATAATATGGGACCATCAAATACATCATCGAGCGCTTCTCTAATTTCAAGCGGGTCGTCTGTAATCTCCAGTCCTTTCATATTAAAAGCTTCAGCAACATCTGGCATTGTCCAATTTCTTCTTATTTTCTTTTGAGTAAGAATAGACAAGTTATTATCTTCCACTACAAACAATATCGGTAAATTTTTAGTTGATGCCCAGCCAAGCGCACCTAAAACATAGTCCTCTTCTGCCGAAGCATCTCCCATATGAACAATGGTGGGGTGACCTGTAGAATAACAGTGTCCTACTGCAATGGGCACCTGGCTTCCCATCAGTCCATCATGACCATATATCTTCTTTTCTTTAGAGTGAATGGAGGCTGAACCTCCCATCCCGTAAGCACACCCACTCTCTCTTCCCAACAATTCGTCTATGAGTCCCTCTATAGGAGCATCATAGGACAAATAAGTTGAATGGCCGCGGTGTTGAATAAAGATATTCGGCTCGACACCTTTCTCCTTCATAACCTCGGCAATTGTTGCTGATATATATTCTTGACCAGCCGATAAATAAATCGGAAACTTAAACATCTTGTTATTGATACCATTAAACACATATTGTTCAAAATTTCTACATAGCGCAGCTCGGGTAAATACTCGAAGCCTAAACTTATTCATATTTCTCCTTTATGTGTGTTATAGTATCTTCCCAATTCTCGAAATGATAACCCTTGTCATCAATATAAATCTGTGAGCGGGGCTTTTCAGATGTGATTTCCTTAACATATTTCATCACCCCGTGCTTCGTCAACCATTCTTCAACCAGTTCGGTTCCAGTTTTACCGTTTACAAGCGGTCTGCTTGGCTTAGCCTTGGCAGTAAAAATAATGATACTATAGGATTCAGATAACTTTTTTATTGCCTCTAAAGAACCCTCTATCGGATCCCCATAACATGTTCCATCATACCACCCTCTGTCAAAGGTGTGTATAACACCATCAAAATCAATTGCCAAGTTTTTTAGATCACCCTCGAACCCAGGTGGAACTTCTTTATAACTAATCATCTTTCTGCCATCATTATTATAGTATTGTTTCTAATCTTAGGAAACACCTTAATCAAGTCTTTTAATACCTTGATTGAGACAACATCGCCTGCTGCGGCAACATTAATATCATATTCAGTCAAAATACCGCCTTGTAAAAAAATAATATTCCTATCGTCACACAACTCGTTAAAAATATTAACATCTTCAATTTTCATGACCACCAACTTTGAATCAGCGAGATGGTAGACATTTGGTTCTAGATTAAGTGGGTTCTCAATCCAAATACAATCATCTTCTTTGGGATATTCGAATGTTGAGTTCTCGTAAGGTTTCCCTTCGCGACCATAGTTGTCCCTTAATCGAACTAGATCATTTTTATCTACCGGGGTCTCAATTTCCATAATAGTGGCCCCAGCAGGACTAATCGCTCTAGTAGAGTGAAATAGCCCTTTTCTAATCATTATCTTATCTGAATCCGATAATCTAATCTTATTGCTTAAAAAAGAAACCTCTACCTCTCCATTTAAAACAATAAGCCCTGTAGTTTTGTTTGGGTGGCAATGCATTGAGGTGTTTTCTTCTTTCTTGATATGAAGAACCCACAAAGCCACCTGTTCATTTTCATATGCCAGGTATTCATAACCCCATGGTTTTTTAACTATGTTGTTTACATGGCTCATTTATTTTATTCCTAACAGACGCAACTATGGTTATATAACCATTTACGATGAAGCTCAAATGCTGCCTGCATCCACTGCCCCATCCACTTATAATGAGGGCACGTAACAATATTTTTAGATATAACGGCCGGTGCGTCAATATAGGTGGCGCCTGAATTGATAATGTCATCGGTTATGCTATAGTAACCGGAGATTTCTCTGCCTTCTGTCACCTTTGCCGAGATGAGCATTTGGGCTCCATGACAGATACAGGCGATGATTTTTCCTTGCCTATCCCATTCATTAATAAAATCTAAAACCTGTTTCTCTTGTCTTAGCTTTTCAAGAGCTTTGACGCCTCCTGGGATGACTAGTAAATCATATCCTTGCATAAAGCTTTCTTTATTATCATTTAAATCGGCTGTTGTCTTGGTACATTCCATATATGTACCAAGGATGCCGTGGATTCTTCCGAGTTTGTCGGCCATAATATCCACCTCAAACTCTTCCTCAAGAAGTCTATAATATGGATATATAACTTCGTGATCTTGAAACTTACTAAAAGTAACGATTAATGCCTTTTTCATGTTATTTCCTTTTTTAACAATTGTTATTTGTCTCTTGGTTGTAAAATGGGATTATCAATTGGCCAATAAATATTTATCTTTGGATCATCCCATTTAATAGTAAATTGTTCTTTTACATCGGGATATTCTCCCTCGTAAAACCATTTATAGTGAAACACACACATATCACTTAAAACAAAAAAACCGTTTCCGATTCCTGGTTCTAACAATACTTGTGTTCTGTTTTTATCGCTAAGTATCTCCCAGTCCCATTTCTTGTACGTATCTGATTTGACTCTGTTATCAACAGTAACAAAATATATTTCACCGTGTAGACATGTTATGAGCTTGTGTGATTTGTAGTCTCCATGTATGCCCCTTAATACATCTTTCCGGGACGTTGAAACCTTATCATGATTAAATGGTAAATCAAATTCGGATTTTCCGGCATGCCAAAGTGTCCATAAATCGCCCCTAAAGTCGGTATAAACATCGGGGCTAAAATATCTAACTCCGCCTTTTATGTTTCTCGTTCCCAACTTATTTCCCAATCTTTGAACTCGGCAGCTAGACAATCAATCTTGTAATCCTTTCTACCGCCAACTATTTCTTGTATCTTGTTCTTGGCAGTGTTGCGGATACCATTAAGCCCATGTGTAAGTTCAAGATCGTTGCCGTCCTTGATTCCCTTACGATAATTTGACTCATTGTGCCAAATATGTAAGTTCATTTGAGACAAGACAACCACAGCTCTTATAACATCTCCTGTTAATATAGCATCATTTTCCTTAAGTGTTAAGTCTATATCGTGGATAATATCGGAAATCTCTTGTGCATATTCTTCTTTGTGTTCAGAGATAAACACCTCTTTAAGTTGAATGATAGATAAGCGATCAACCAACTCCGATAGCGTTGGTAAATATTTTCTTTTATTCGTTGTCACTGTCGTCTTCCTCATCTTGGTGATAATTTTCAATAAATTTATAAAGTTTCATATAGTCTCGGGCGCGCAAACCGACTAATTGTGGGGAGTTGTAATCTATATTTTCAACAGCATTCCTTTTTGCACGTTCGCGGGTACGAAAGTGAGTTTCATCTTTTTCCATTTTACCGTGTTCAGCGTGCATATGTTCTAAAAACAACACTTCCCTATTGAGGATCACACGGTTTCTTCCCAAGCGAGTAACCAGCTCTTGGTTCCACACATCTCCCCAATCAGCATAAAAGTGAAGAACATTAAGGTATCCAACAGCTTTAACCCAATTCTTATGAATAAAATAATGAGAGGCCAAGCTGCCCCCCCAAAGACCGTCGTCAGACCACAACATCATTATTTTATCATCAAATTCTTCGAACGCCGAGAGAGCGACTAAATCCCAATCTTTAGACCTAAACACAACATCGTCAGCTACATTGCATAAAAGGTCGCCACGACAATTGTCAATACAAATATTAGCAACATTAGGTAATACTTCTTCTGGGTCAACCAGAATATATCTTATAAATTGATCCCCGTATTTTTCAATTAACTCCTGTGTTGTTTGGAGGGCTATTTCATCGTCATCATTAATTCCAAAGACGATTTCGCATGTTTCGGGCCTATTACAATTTTTATGAACAAAGTCTGCAAATCTTGTCTGCAATGTTGCTCTTTTGTACGTGGGACAAATCACGCTAATTAAAATTTCGTTATCCACTATTCTATCCCTCTTGGGAAATCATCTCATTAATTAGAGAAGCCAGTTGATCATCGCTTCTCCAAAATCTCTTCACCAACTCAAAATTCTTCTTTATTGATGGCATTCTGGAATAATAATCCTCTTCCGTTAGATTAGACAAGATATCGTCCAGTTCATCAAGAGTCTCAAAAAATATTATACCATCTTGGTCAAAATATTTCTTTACTTCCTTTGTTCCCCAAAATATTGGTACAGTTCCAGTTATGAGAGGATCCACAATATCACCAAACATTGTATCTAACATAGTGTTTTGTATTACAATTGAAAACATATAATCTTTCAATGCTATTATTTTACCATGTTCGGGAAATGACTTGTAGCCGCGGCCATATATATCAATAGAATGCTTTTCTGCTAATTTTTTAACCACTGTGTGGCGTAACTTGTGGCCCGTAGTATAGTTCTTTTTACTAGCTATGGTGGAAAAAAGCTTTAACTTTTTGTGTATTTTCCACTTATCTTGTGGAATGACAATTTGAGCATATGGGAAAAGAACACAATTTTCATATTTTTCTGTAAGTTTTTTATCGTATGAGAAAACAAAATCAAACTTATCAACCACTTTTTCGATAACCTCGAAGGCCCAGGGGTGGACAGCTGGGGGTTCTTGGATCCATGCTATTTTATATTTTGTCTCAACTAAGTCTACCATTGGAGAATTTAGGAAACGATCAGTAAATATTGTAACCCCCGAGTAATCAAGAAATCTTTTCTGTTGTGGGATATATTTAATTTTATCCGATCGGGGTGCGAGTTCGGCTTGTGAGGTGATATACCCCCACCCCGGAAGCCCCCTGGTGTGGCTAAAATTACCATCAAATAAATTGACAAGCATTGTATCAGAATCCGAATCATTATACAGATGGTGATATTCCTTCCAATTTGTTGGAGATGATTCATGTACCGGCATTTCTATTGGATGAAAATCGTAGGCACCTAAATCGTGAAATTGCGGTACCGGTCCATTCCATTGACCCCATTGTAGATTATTTTCGCTTACCAGATCAAGTTCAACCATTTCTTTAATAGTCTTCATGTCGAGACCCAAAACATTCACCTTATCTTTATGATAACGAGATAGTGCCCCTTTGTGAATCCATTTGGTAGCATAATTGATAAAAGTCGAATCTGCTGCAGCGATAACTTTATCAGCCAACATAGCCGCGGTCTGGGTACCCAATATCTCAAATTGCCACGGAGTCCAATCATTATCTAAAAGCTTAAGCAAATAATCTTTTCTCCATATAGATGGTTGTGTAGAAATTCTATATGGGGCGTTTGGTGGAACATAAATAACAGTATAATCTTTATTCTTTTGGAGAGCCTTATATGTTCCTCTAGCTTTTTCTTTGTTGTTCTTGTCGAAAATATTTATGAAAGAATCCCACGTAATATCACATCGCCCTATTGTTTGGTCATTCTGGATTATTTCTATTAGATTATAAAGAATCTCTTTGTTTGGTTTTTGTATCGGGAAGAAGTCTTCTAAAGAAAAGATAATATACTCATCATCGATTGTAACCAGATAATCATGAATATATCGGCTCCACTTGTTTGGACCGCCCTCTTGTTTTTCTGCTAATGAAATAAAATGAAAGTTTTTTGGTAAATCAAAATCCGGGTTCTTAAATCCCATGATAACAACTTTTTGCTCATCACCCCAAAACCTCTCAAACAAGTGGGAGTATACCTTCAATATCCATAAATTTTCATCACATATTGGAATGTGAATTGTTGGAATTTGTGGCATGCCTATTTCTTCTCCACCAAAATCTTTTCATCAAAGAAATATAGATAATCAATTTCAGTTCCCATGAAACACTTGATAGCATGGGTTGGGTTTTCTACAATCGGCTCTCGATCATTGAAACTTGTATTTAATAAAATTGGTACGCCAGACTTTTCCTTCCATTTTGTGAGCAGATTATGAAACCAAGGGTTATCTTTTTCTGTGACGGTTTGCAATCTTCCGCTTCCATCGTGATGTACAACTGCCGGGACAAAATCACACACCTCTGGTTTGAATTTTATAACGAATCCCATATATGGGCTCTCGATATCCCTTACGAACCAATCTTTCACATCTTCGCGCAAGATAGCTGGAGCAAACGGTCGGTACCATTGGCGATGTTTAACTTTCTCATTTATCAGATCCTTCATATTAGGAGAACGAGGATCGGCCAAGATGCTTCTATTTCCCAAAGCTCTGCGTCCAGATTCCGACCGTCCGCCAAAAACAGATATGATTTTCTGCTTATCCAACAAATCTATAACTTGTGAATCATCCGAGGCTGTATACGTCAATTGATCATCAAATTTACTCAATGCTTGTTCGACATCATTGGCGTCATAGAGTTCTCCCAAATAAGGAGACGCATTTCGATCCCACTCGACACGAGGATTGTCTAGAACCTGGTGCCATACCCACTGTGCGGATCCTATGGCCAATCCAGCATCATATGGGACCGGACACATATAAATGTCGTCAAATCGATTCTCGAACCAATCAAACATCTTTCCTGACATAACAGAATTCAATACAACCCCACCTGATAGGCAGAGATATTTAGAAGGGAACTTATCGGCATAATGTTCAACAATTCTCTTAGTCAAAACTTCGGTTACTTTTTGTAGCGCTGCAGCGATATTAAAGCGCTCTTCTTCGGATGTGGCGGCAATCGCCTTCAAACGTTGAAAATCAAAACGATTATCCAACAAACCCTTAAAACCCATAAAATAGTTGTAATATTTTTCGGGATCCCCCATAACAGCCATAGCCATTACAGAGCCCGCTTGATTACCTTTGGGGTGACCAGCGGACAAACCAAAAATATGTTCGGTGCATAAAGTCCACATTACACCTATGTTAATGTTTTCTATTGGAATAATAGCGATTGGCTTAATCTTGTTGCCTTCGCCTCGCCAAACAGTAAAGGTTGTGATTACAACATTTCTATTTTTATCGTAGTCTCTCCCGCCGCCATCAATAGTGATGATCAGTGCCTCATTAAAATTGCTAGAAAAGAACGCGTTCGCAGCATGAGATTCGTGATGACCGGGCTCATAAAATTTACCACCAGATGTAGCCAGGATATCTTGCATTTTTGTAAATGTTTGTGGATACCTTTCTCTAATTCCGCCGTTCCAGGTATCAACACAGTGTGTGAAATGCGCTATATCTGACGTGTCTCCATACACATCAAACAAAAACTCCAATGAATCACCGAGAGGTTCTTTTACTCTCAAATATCTTTCTAATTCAGCATGTATAACAGGGATACCATCCTCTAATACTGCAAACGAACAGTCATGTCCAGAACAAAGGCCGGCAATTTTCATTTTAAATCAACTCCATAATTTCTTCAATTGTAAATTTTTCTACTTCATTTGAAGGAGGGCCTTGTTCTAATATTTTTTCATGCATATTTTCGCCGGGCTGAAGGCCAATGTGTTTTACATTTAAGGTTTTACCTTTTGGTAAGTATTTTCTTGCCATGGCCTGTAGTAAGTCGCCTACTTCCATAGCCTTCATTTCAGGCACCCACGGGGCGCAATCTTCCGCTTCTTCAAGACATGAAAAAATTAAATCCACAGCTTGATTTCGGGTCCAGAAAAACCTTGTTGCTTTGGCATCTGTTATAATGACCTGCTTCCCCTCCAACAGTAGATCTTTCCACTTACAGAGAACTGAACCAGTTGAATATAGAACATTACCATAACGAACAATTCTATACTTAGTATCAGGATTCAGTCGCTCATGTTGCGAAAACGATCGCTCCATTAGTAACTTTGTGGCACCATAAACGCCGCTAACTTGTGCTGCTTTGTCAGTACTAATACCGATTACAAAATCAAATTTTTGTTGTAACGATTCCCCAAGAATGTGTAAACTACCCATAACATTTGTTTTAATACACTCGCGGGAATAAGTCTCTGCCAAACCAACGTGCTTGGAGGCTGCAAGATGAAAAACAGCATCTACGCCTGCCATAGCTTGTTTGACTTCAAACCAGTCAGATACATCACCAGTGAATATCTCAATGCTAGGGTGTTTTTGCTTGAGAACGATTAATTTCCCTTCGTTGCGACTAAAAGCCCGAACTCTGCCACCAAACTCTAAAATTCTCTCGGTGAGGTGTTCGCCAAGAAAACCAGTAGCTCCTGTAACCAAATAAAGTTTATCTTTTTCAATAACCATTATAATCCCTTTAAGCAATCATATTTTTTTAATGAGCGAATATATTGTTCGCATTTAAGTTGTAGTTCTCTTTTATCTTTGTGTTCGTTTAACTCGTTCAAATCGTTCCAAATATACATAATATTTTTAACATACTTTGCTTTATGCCCGCAAAGCTCTAAAAGCGGAAACATTAATGCCAAGTCGCCGGCGGCTTTTAAGAAATCTTCATTTTCATCAAGCAAATCCTTAACATCAATGTGGTCTAACAAGAATCTTTTATAAGTTCGCAAATGAGAAGTACACCATTCATATTCTCTGTACAAGTTGTTTGTTATGACATGTTCTGGTGGTGGTCGTGAAAATTTACCTCTCTGTTTGGTAGATAGATTAATGTAACTACCGTAAGTCATCCAGCATTCATTTTCATTATAAAACTCATTCAAAGTGGATAAGCACTTTCCACCTGCCAAGAAATCATCACCATCTAGAATCACAATTATATCTTCATTATTGATGTGGGTTATATCATTAAACACGGCAGTATATGCATTACCAAGGGGTCCGATGTTTATAGGGTTCTTGTGTAAGTGGAAACGCGAGTCGGAGGCGATCTGCTTTTTAACAATTTGAGAAGAATTGTCTGTGGAATTATCATCCATAATAATACATTCGTAATTCGTGTAATCCTGCAACATCAAACTCTTGATGGATTTAGTGATCCATTTTTCAGCATTATAAAACGGCATTACGACAATAAATTTGTTATCCATTTATAAAGCCCACTATGCGGTCTGCAATCTGTTTTCGTTTCTCTATCATTATATCAATTAATTCATCACCTTTAAGAGAAAACCATGTCTCATAAGTTGCGCCTACATTTTTATTAGTTATAACTGACATATTCATCATTCTAGATTCAACACATATTCTTGACAGTGTTTCAGGAGTTTGTGGGAAAAAGACCAACCTCTTCCTATTGCTTAACAAATCTAAAAACTGTTTGTAAGGGCCCGATTTAACAAGATTGTAAGATATATTTTTGACATCACAATAACTTATTGCATCTTTAGTGTTTTTATGCCAGTTATCGGATAACATTATAGAGGCGCCCTCATCTTTGGTTTTTGCGGCACACTTTCTTAAAAATTCTAAGGCATCCACCGACCATAAGTTGCCCGACAAATTCACCACATTATCAATACCTAAATTCTTGGTTATAATCTCTTTGTGAAACAATGATTGGCACAAAATAGCTTGGGCATTCTGATATAAATCGAAATTAACTATTTCCTCTTTTGGAGCCAAATAATTTTCAAAAAATGCAGGATTACGAGACTTCAAATATTTGTGATCATGTTCATAAATCAAATATCTTAAATTTTTTATAATATAATCTAAACAGGGCTTCGGAATAAGTAAAAAGTTTGATACTATAAAGAAACTATCTCTGTTTTCTTTTAAGAATGTTATTGTTACTTCGTTGCTTGGTTTTTTAGTTACCGAATAATCTTTATTATATAAGATCTCGCACATTTCATGATCATTAAGTTCGCCGCCGCCGATATAATGAGGATACATCGAATCAGCAATATATACGACCTTATTCATATTCCTCTGCGTCTAGATTAGATAACCATTCCTCTATCTCTTCTTCGTCATCAAAAGTTAAGTTCATTGCATTAACAAACGTTTCATACATTTTGGTGTCATTAAATCTTTCTAGTAAATTATTCTCAAAGCGTTTAACATCGTTTGTAATGTCTTCATAACATTGCCGCATTTGTTCTTTGGCAGAAGACTCTCGCGAATAGGCCCACATCGAGTCTTTCATTATTACACCATCCCAAACAACCGCGTCTTGAACCGGCTGCAGGTCATAAGCAACGTTGTAGAATTGCTCCTTTCCTTCCTCATCTACTAAAAAATCTAAGTGGCCAGACCAACCTGTTGCAACAACAGGCAAATTACTATAGGCTGCTTCATAAATTGGCAACCCAAACCCTTCGCCGTGCGGCAAAGCGACCAGGGCTCGAATCTTTGGATGATGATAGATTGCGTGTACTTCCTCATCAGTCATATCTCCATGGAGCAAATAAATCTTACACTTTCTATCAGGATAATTAGCTAAAAAACCTTTCATATCAAGAAATAACTTTTCTCGATCCATAAAACAATTTTTAGCCAAATTAGATTTTACAACGAAGCCTACTTCGTCATCGTGAAATTCTTCCACAAACCATTTCAAAGTATCGGGTAGATTTTTTCGTGGGCTAAATTGAGCCACAGCGGCGAAATTAATATCATATTCTAGATCCAAATCTAGTGCCGGTAAGTTTTCATATGTCTTAACTGGATAATTTACATATTCAATCGGAGTGTTAAGTTTCAAAATCATCTCTTGATTAAGCGCTTCGTTTTGTGCAAGGTATTCGGTGTTTTTAAATACTTGTTTTGAATGACTAGAAATAGTAATAATACTGTCTATCTCGTTAGCTTTAACAATCCACTGCGGCGCGACCTTCGTTGTTTCAATGCCGGCTGTATATCCAATGTTGATCGGAGCAAGAAGCTCCCACTCATTCGGAATAGTTACCTGCAAAGATACATCAAAAAGTCCACCTTGCTGAACATACGCGATTGTCTTCTCAATGACGGCATCTATCCATTTTCTTTCTTCATTTACTACAGTCATCCATGAAGTCTGACCCCATTGTAATGGTTGGATATAAATATCAAAAAGATCCTCTCGCGAACGCAATGAACGCAAAGCAAAACGTGATTGTTCGCCATAACCCGATCTAGTGAGGAGTGGCGCTTTGAGTAATATCTTCTTACGCATCATGCCACCTCCATCAAATGCCATTGTTTATAACCTTTTCTGGTTTCCCAAGAGCCCTTCTGTTCAGTGAACTCATCCATTGTTTTTACCCACTCATTTTCATAAGTTTCAAAATTGTAGTTATCTTTCACATGCTTTTGACCTTGTTTAGACATGTTAGTATATGCCTTTTTAGATGTCTTAAGAGCCTTTGTCATATACTTCTCAAAATCGGCTTGTGAAATGCGATCTTCATAAATATAAGGAACCTGAAGAGAACCAATCACAGTTTTAGAAGTGGGCTCAATTCCAAAACCAAACCAGTTAGTTCCGTCTGTGACTTGTTCTTGAAGGCCGCCAGTCATATTGACAATAATCGGGGTACCACAAGAGAGAGATTCAAGCGTTGCAAGACCAAAACCTTCAGCATCAGAAATATTAATAGTCCAGTCGGCAACATTATACATCCGCGCAAGATCCTCTGGTGGTATTTTATTTTCCGATATGAGTACTTGCCCGTTGCCGACTCCCAAGTGTTCAATAAGATGCGGCAAATCTTGACCATGTGGATCACGGGAGTCCGTATGCATCAACAATGTTGCCTTATCATGCCCAACTTTATCCAGCCATTCCTTAAACCACCAAATCAAAGTACCCGACTGCTTACGGCGCGCGTTGCGGTTATTCCAAAAGAAAATCTTCTTATTATTATTCTTAAATTCTGGCGCGCTCATACCAATGATATCTTGTTTAAGAGATTGCACCCTCGACAGCTCTTCGGGATCCTTAAGATGCTTAAAAATGGAGCTGTTCACAGCATGCGGCAAATAACACCGATCCACCTCGGGAGCACTGATTCCAACGATTTGCTCTGTCACTTTGGAAATACAAACAACCTTATCAGTAGATCGATAAAATCGGCCATTGAACATTGGCGCCGGGAAGTTGTCCCAAACATGATAATAAATCATAGGCACATTCGCCCGTACTTCGTTTTCGATCTCCCAAA
>Ga0098033_1000306_pt1 | contig 23718 bp, 46 predicted proteins | sample 1_EtaG_FD_75049 | JGI IMG/M metagenome (GOLD analysis project Ga0098033, IMG submission 75049) | Marine viral communities from the Subarctic Pacific Ocean - 1_ETSP_OMZ_AT15124 metaG | ecosystem: Environmental > Aquatic > Marine > Oceanic | place: Pacific Ocean | collected 2015-01-07
GAGGAGGAGGAGGAATGCAAGACAGGATATCATTGGGACCCTGTTAAGAAAAAATGTGTTAAAGATGAAACTAATGCGGTTTATAAAATGACTACCATAGTTAATAAACATCTTAAGTCGTTTCGCGCAAAAGGAATAAAAGATGAGGAGGCTTATAGGTTAGGTCTTTTAGAAGCTCAAAGGGATGGACTTAAGGAATATATAGGTCAAGAGAAAAATAAAGAAGAAAAAAAGAAGGGACAAGCACAATTAGATAAGTTAAATAAACAAATAAAGGATGAGGAATATAAACAACTATTAACTTCAATAGACAGAGAGAGAAAAGTATTGAAAGACGCAGCTGAGTTAGCTGTTGTTAATCAAACAGAATATTTTAGTGTGGAAATGCTACTGAGTGAGGAGCAGAACCAAGAGGCGATATTAAAAAAAGAAGATTTATTTGCTGAGTTAAACGCTATTGATGAACAGCAGAATGCTAAAGTTTTACAAGCTACTATTGATGCTGGAAAAAATGAAGCTGATATAAGAGCTAAAATCAATCAACAAACTATAAAAACTGAACAAGATAATTTCAAAAAAGCTAACAAAGATATTGATGAAGAACATGAATCAGCTAAAGATATATTAGATTTAGCTCTCGCTAATGAGCTAATTAGTGATACACAACATAAGCAATTAATGCTTTATTTAGAAGAAGATTATTTGAGGGCTAAATTAGATTTATATACACTATATGGAGAAGATACAGCTGCAATATTAAATAATATAAACGCTAATGAAGTAGAGTCAATAGAACTTGTTAAAGAAGCTTTACAAGGTTATCTTAGTCAGTTAGGGGATTTAGGACAGTCTATGCAAGATTTAGCGGGAGATGAGGAAAAGTTATCTGGGTTAAGACAAGCTGGTGTAATAATTACTCAAGCTGCAGCTACAGCAGAGAAAGTTTTAGCAATAGCTAATACATTTACAGCTCTTTCAAAAGCTAAATTGAATCTACAAGAAGCTTTGGGAATAGCTAACACTCCATCATTTTTAGCGAGTAACGCTAAAAAAACAGTTTCTAACATAAAAACAGCCGCTTCAGGATTTATATCTACAATATCTAGTGCTGCTAAATCTATGCCTTTTCCAGCTAATGTACTAGCTATTGCAGCTACTTTAGGGGTTATATTTGGAGCTTATAAAAAGATTAAAGCGTCTTTTGGTAAAGCTGAGACTCCTGATACTAGTAGTGGTGGTGGAGATGGAGGTGGTGGAAGTAGTAGTAGTGGTGGTGGCAGAAGTAGTAGTGGAGCTATGTCATATTACACTTATGGTGGTCAACATAGTACATACGCTGATGGTGGTATGGTGCATGGGAAATCACATTCTCAGGGTGGAGAAATGTTTGCTGTAGGTGGTAGAGTGGTAGAATTAGAAGGAGGAGAGGCTGTTATAAATAAAAGAAGTACATCAATGTTTAGAAGTCAGTTATCAGCTATGAATAGTGTTGGAGGGGGAGTTAAATTTGCTGATGGAGGCGTAACTAATAACCCATCATTTGCTCAAACACAATTTGATGTTATGAATCAATCATCTAATGGAGGAAGTTCTAGGGTAGTAGTAGTGGAAGCTGATATAACATCTACACAGAACACTGTAAAAACTATTGAAGCTGAAGCAAGTTTTTAAGATATGTTTGTTAATAAAAAAGTTAAACAGGATAGATTAGATACTTGTAAAAGCTGTAGTTTTTACAGAAATTTTTTAATGTTAAAAAAACCTAAATGGGAATGGGGAGCAAGGTGTGGTAAATGTAGTTGTTTCTTAGACGCAAAAACTACTTTAAGTAAAGAGTTTTATGGAGAGTGTCCTTTAGGTAAATGGAAGGAGTAATTAATAACTTAAATACAGTTGAAACTGTTGACAATATGAGTGTAGAATTAGTAGCTGAAAAAATTAAGGGAGAAAAAAGAAGGGAAATAATGGATAGTGTTATTAGTAATAAGGAATATATGGAGTCTAAACATAAATACCATCCTACAAGTTTACCTTTCTTATTTGCTGAATGGCATAGACATTTTCCAAACATTAAACAATCTATTAGTTGCGTAGGATGTAGGAAGGCTGTAACTAAATTTTGGACAAATGTTACTAAATATTGGGAAGAATAATATGGCTCAAAGAGAAAACAAGGTAGATATAATAACAGAATATATTGATTTACTATATAGTGAATTAAAAATAAGATTTGGGGAAGAGCCTCAAGTAAAAGATACGCTCGCTCATTTAATTGAGAGAGGAATGATAGAGCCAAAGAGGCTAAGGAATTATATGGTAATTAAAGATTTTGATAATTTACTTGTTACTAATGAGGGTAATAGAACTCATAGTTTTATAGACTTATCCATAAAATATGATATAACTGAAAGAACAGCTCAGAACATAGTTTATAAGGAGAGAAACAAGTCAGTGTTAAAACGAAATGTTCGTGGGTAAATCTTTTTTCCATTTTTTTCGTAAATAAAATATTAATTAAAATTATTTTTGTAAAATGAATAATAATAAACAAAGTTGGTATTCAATTAATGCAAAGCAAACTGATGAGTTTGTTGATGTTTACTTATATGATGAAGTTGGAAGTTATGGTGTATCAGCTAAAGAATTTGTTGATGATATAAAATTATTAAAAGGTAAAGACATTTATCTTCATATTAATTGTGTTGGTGGAGAGGTTTTTGATGGAATGGCTATTTACAACACTCTTAAGAAATATAAAGGAAAGGTTATAGCTTATGTAGAAGGTATAGCTGCAAGTATGGGTAGCATTATTCCCTTAGCCGCTGATGAGATTATAATGTCAGAGAACTCTTTATACATGATACATAATGCTTGGGGTGGGGCAATGGGAGAAGCAAAGGATATGAGAAAGACAGCGACCCTGCTAGACAAGTTAAGTTCTGAAATAGCTAATATATATACAAAGAAAACAGGTTTGCCATTATCTCAAATTGAGGAAATGATGGATGAGGAAACTTGGTTCAATTCAGAAGAAGCTTTAGAATATGGATTTATTGATAGAGTATCAGACGCTGTGATGGTTGCAGCTAAATATGATATTAGTAAATTCAAAAACAAAACTCAAAAGGAAATAGTAAATCAATTAAATAATAATAAAAAAAGTAAAACAATGACAGAAGAATTAAAATCATGGTTTGGTAAAAAAGTTGAAGAAATTGTTGCTGCAGTTAAGGGCGATGTTAAATCAGCAGAAGTGCCAGAAGTAAATGTTATTTTAGCTGATAATGAGGAAATTTCTAATAAACTTTCTGAATTAGAATCTAAGGTAGTAGAAGTTAATACTTTATCAACTGTTAAAGATGAAGAAATTACAGAATTACAAAATACTGTAGATTCACTTAACAAAGAAGTAGAGAGATTAACAAGTAAATCTAATGCAAAGGGAACTGAAATTAAAATAGAATCAGACCCTCATGTAATAGAGGACAGGGTATTAGACTCAAACACACTAGGATTTGAAGCTTTGGCTTACAAATTGAAACATCATGTCGTGAGAGGTTTATAAAAATAATTTAATAATAATCAAAAAATAAAAAAAAATGGCAGCAGCAGCGAATAATATTAGTGTAACATACGAAGGTGTTTACGCTACAAAAATGATTTTAGAGCCGATATTTCATTCTGATGAGATAATGCGACACTATACGCTTTATCCTAATGTAAAATTTAGACAGAATGTATTTTTGGCTAACAGCCTAAACAAAATTGTTATGGCTAATGGTGGGTGTTCTAGTGCAGATAATTCTGGCTCAGGACTATCCACAAGTTTTAATATTGATGACAAACAAATTTCAGTAGCGGATTGCTCAGTAAAGATGAGTCAATGTTGGGACACTTTCTTTAATGAGTTTCAAGTAGAATCTTATAGAGATGGTATTGATATGCCTGATTTAACAGGCACTCAATTAGCAGATGTAATTGCTAATAGAGTTAGAAAAGGAATAGCACAAGATGTTGTAAGAGTAATGTGGGGAGGAGATACTGCGTTAGGATTTGTAACTTATAGTTGGACAGATGGTCTTTTCAAATTAATGGACGCAGGTACTGTTGGGCTTGAGACACTTGCGGTTTCAGCAGGAACAGGACAAACAGCAGTTGGTGGGACTTTAGTTGGAACTGATTGCGATTCTTTATTAGCACAAGTATTTGATGGAGCGCCTGCAGCATTACAACAAGTTCCTGCATCAGAAAAAAGATTTTTCGTAACTCCTAATATTTACAATGCTTGGTATGGCAGTTTAACAACAGTAGGTCAAGCAGGAGCAGTTGATTATTCTCATTCTGAAGCACAAACAGGTATTAACTATAATAGATTACACTTTAGAGGAGTTGAGATAGTTCCTATGTATGAGTGGGACACAATTATGACAGATGATGACCCAGCACTTTGGAATACAGGTGGAGTAAATTATAAGAATGGTGTAGTTTATGCAGCAAAAGATAATTTGTTAATAGGGGCGGATGTAAATGACCCTTCAGCTCAGTTCAAAATGTTTTATGATGATGTATCTGATAATATGTATATCCGTTCTTATTTCAAATTAGGATTTCAGTACGCATACGATTCTTTAGCTCATTGTGGAGTATTGGTAAATTAATATTAACAATTAAAAATAAAATAAAATGGCAATAACTAAAGGATTAGCACTAGAATGTGCGGATTTACAAAGAACGGGCGGTATATCACAGATATTCCTAAGAAATTGGGCTGCGGATGACCAAGTAACTTTTGTTAACACAGCGGCTGCGGCTCATGAAATTTCAAATATTATAGATACAGGAGGTTCAACAGCTTCTTGGCATATGTTTGAATTTAAGGATGAAATTCCTACATTAAATGTAACAGCTGCAAAAGAAAATGGCTCAACATCTTTTGAGTGTGTTTTATCTTTCTATCTACCAAGACTGGGGAACGCTACAAACAGTTCAAAAATGGCTAAATTACAAGAAATATTAGATGGATGTCTAATGGGTATTGTAGTAGATACTAATGGTGCTAGATGGGTAATTGGAGCAAGTGAGCAATATTCAGTAGGAGGTTCAGCTAACGCTAACATCTCTAGAAGTCAGACTTACTTAAATCTTACTTCAATGGAAGGTGTTACAGGAGCTGCGTATAGTGAAGAAAATGGAATCACAGTTGTTTTAACAGCTAGACAATTTGAGTTACCTAGATTATATACAGGTACTCTTACAGTTGATTTAGACACAGATGATATGACAGCTACAACCAGCTAATATTTATAATAATGATAAAAGGGGGCGTAAAAACCCCCTTATATCTTTTTTATTTATATGTGTGATTGTGAAAATAATGTTGTAGATTTACAGCAATTAAAAATATATACTATTATGGCAAAATATAAATCATTATCAAATAAGCAAATTAGCGGAGGTGGTAGATTAGTTAGATTAAGTTCTGCTTCTCAAGAAGAATTAGCTTTTGTGTACGAAACATTAGGTTTTACAGATTTAGTAGAGAAAGAAGAAAAAACTAACAAAACTAGAAAAACAGATGCTAAAAAAGTCAGCAAAGACAAAGAAGAAACCAACGAGTCCGAAAAAGAGTCAGGTAACGAAGAAAAAGACAAAGAGTAATACTTTTGAGTTTGGGGTATTTGATTTAGCAGTTCCCCCAAGTGTGGTGGAGCCGTTAGACTTAAAAAGGGTAACTACTAAATTTATTCCTTTTGGGGCTGATAATCTGTTTCCTCAATACTTAGCGGAGCTTAAAAGAAAATCATCTACACACAGAAGTGTGTTATCTCAAAAAGTTGTTTTTACAGCTGGAGCTAAATTTGTTTGTAAAGATGACACTACAAGAGAATTTATTAAAGATGTAAATGCTAATGGAGAATCATTAAGAGATGTATTCAAAAAATTAGCAGATGACTATTATACATTTGGAAACGCTTATGTAGAAGGTGTTTTGTATGATGGAGGTATAAACCTTTATCATTTAGATGCTACTACAGTTAGATTATCAAAAAACAGAAAAGATGTTTATGTTCATCCTGATTGGAGAAATTGGCGTGCTCAGAAAGATAAAATAGAAAAGATATCTCTATACCCTAGAGTAACACACAGTAGATTTGTAATGCAATTCAAAGATTATGAGCCTACTTTTCAATTTTATGGACTACCAGATTATGTTGCTGGACTAGAACACATATCTGTAGATTATGAAATAGGATTATGGAATAATACACAATTCCAAAATGGATTCCAACCTTCAGCTATCGTGGAGATTAATGGGGATATGGGAGAGGAGGAAGCTAAAAAATTAGTTACTGAAGCTCAAAAGAAATTTTGTGGACAAGGTAATAATGGTAAGATTATGTTTATCGTTAAGAATGGAGATACAGCAAATGCTAATGTTCAGATATTAAAAGATGATAGAGATGGTAGTTGGATGGAGCTTCAACAAATTACAGACCAAAACATTATAACCGCTCACAGATGGCAACCATCTTTAAGTGGTATTGTAAGTTCTGGTAAGATGAATAATACAGGAAGTGAGATTAGAATATCTTATGATTTAGTTATGACTACAGTTATTAAAGAAACATCTGATTTAATATTAACAGGTATTCATAAGTTATTATATCATGAAATGGGTTTTGACCCTAAAAATTTAACAATACATTATGAGCCACCTGTATCTTATGCTAATGATGTAGATATTAAACAAGTATTAACTATTAACGAACAGAGAGCTTTACTAGATGAAGATTTTGAGATGTTAGAAGATGGAGATATGTTTGTTGCAGATAGAGAGATAATTGTTACAGAAAGAGATGGAGATGTTAAAGAAACAACTATAGAACAGAATTAATATGGCAAATTTAAGACAATATATATCACTTATAACAGCTGCTCAGGTAATCAGTAAGTCATTTACTAATGCTAATACTGACCCTTATTTAATTAGTGATAATAATTTAATTATTGCTGAGTTAGCTCATGTAAAAGATAAATTAGGAGTTAAGTTTTATGGAGAATTAAAAGAAGAAAATGATGGGGGAACTTTAACAGCTGACAATCAAACTTTTATAACAGATTATCTTTTAGACACTTTAGCTTGGTTTACTAGATTTGAAATTATTACAGAGATTCAGATGAATAGTAGTAGTATGGGTGTTGTAAGTAATATGGATGAATTTAGTCATATTGTTACTCCTGATGAATTAAATGTTTACAAACAAGATACTTACAGAAAAGCAGAAATATTTTTACAAGATGCTATAGAGTATCTTAATGATTCTGACCAAGATGGAATGTTCCCTACTTATGAAGCTAATAAGCCTTGTAGTTCGGGTGTATGGAAAAATCATGGTATTATTATGTATGATAGCATTTATGCAAACTCTAGAAACTGTGGATGTGGAGAATACGGATGTATCAATGGATGTGGATGTGATTATTATAAGGGTTATTACTATTAAAAATTAAAATTATGCCTTGTTTAGAGTGTGAAAATATAAATAAATGGAGATGGACAGAGGAGGGAGAGTGTAAGTATAATTCTCTTGAAGAATGTGAAGAAGATAATAATGGTTATTATGATGAATCTAAATTAAATAGTAAAGGTTTTTCTCATGCTAAATCTCTTATTGAAGAAGATAAGGTTGATGAGAATAGTGATTGGTCTTTTAGTTCTGAAGATGGCAATGAGTTATTGGGAGATGATGGAGATGATTGGGAAAATTATGAGAAGTGGTTTTTACTTATAAATGAAGATGCTAGTAAAGAAACAAAAGATAGATATAAATTTCCTTATGGTAAAAACGATAAGGTTTATAGAAAAGGGCTAACAGCTATCAGACAAAGAGCAGGTCAATTTGGTTATGATGATGTTTTTGAAGCTGCTGGTAAGCTTATAGACATGATTGATAAAGAAGAAGAAAGTGGAGTTATTAGTGATGATGTTATGAATTTAGCTCAGAAACTTAAAGATATTAATAATAAGTATAAAAAATAATGGCGTCTAACGAACATAAAAATTTAAGTAACGCTAATCTTCATGTGCCTTTAGATTTTAGCACAGCGTCTAGCAGCACTGTATTAACTAAGGACTCTACAGGAGCTTTAGTGTGGGACGCTGTTGGTAATATTAAAACACATACTCTTGTATTAAGAGGATATTGTGCTCCAAATACTACAAACTATTGGTACCCTGATGCTATGACAACACAGAGAGATTTAAAGTTTGGAGTTGATTATGGAGCGGCTACTATTGACAACGCTACCGTTATAGCTGTAAACAATATGATAAGAAGCTCTATTTTTGTTGCTCCTGCAGACTGCACTGTATCAAATGTTTATGGATGGGTAACAGGGACTGACACTGAAACTGTTACATTTGCTTTAGTTAAGGGAGATAATGTAACTGCTAATGATTCTTCTGAATTTCAGGTAGGAGCAACCGAAAATAGTATGGTTATATTAGATGAGTTTACAGCCTCTACTTATGGAGCTAATACTAAAATGGGAGTAATAGATGATAATAATTTTGTGGTAAGCACTTTGTCTAAGGGAGATTTTTTACTACCTATGATTAAATCTGTTAGTGGTGGCAACGACACTTATTTTAATATGTCAATAGAATTAAAATATAATATATAAAAAACAAAACCAGCAATAGAATAATAATTAATTAAAAAAATGAAAGCAGAGATGAAAGATAGTGTTCAGGTAGTAATGGCGAATGGAGGGGCGAGCTCTCTAATGCTTACAGAGTGTAATCAGATATTGACTTTAATTTCAATATCTTTAGCGATTACATTTACAATATATAAGTTTTACAAATTAAAAAATAAATAAGATGGCAACTACAGTAACGCCAGCAACGGCGACAATAACAATAACAGAAAATATAGTTCTTAATGGAGTTTCTTATGGTAATTCAATAGATAAATCTTATGAAAGTCAAGGAGAGGTTATACAAAGAATAATGAGTATTGACACTACTTTTACAGATATTTTCTACACTTCTACTGAAGATGGTAGAGGACAGGTGGTAGCGGCTGATTGGGGGTATTTTAGGATAACTAATTTAGATGACGCTAATTACATGAGACTAAGATTATATAATGGTACAGATTCTGTGTTTCTTAAACTTTCAGCAGGGCAATCTTTTCTTTTAATGAATGCTGATACAGGTATAGATGAGGGGGGAACAACTTACAATTCTCTTGCAAATATAACTCAAATAGCAGCATCAGCGCCAAATGCGGAGTGCGATGCTGAAGTTTTAATGATAACAGCTCCATTGTCGTAATGGCTAAGAAAGGATTAGGATTTGTCTTTAGGGAAAAAAATAATAAGAAGCGTAAGGGAGTTCATAGCAAGAATGCTTCTAAGGGACAAACAGGTTATAAAAAAAAGTATAGAGGTCAGGGAAGATAATATGAAATTAAAAGTAGTAAGATTTAGTAGTGAAGAAGATTCTACAAGTGGTCTTTTGTTTGATGTAACAGATGGTGTTAAGTTTTTGTGTTATACTTTAGAAGATGAGTATAGAAGCATGGAAGATAAGATAGTAACAGAAACTAGAATACTAGAAGGTACATACAGAATAACATTAAGAACAGTTGGAAGAATACATGAGAAATATAAAAATAGATTTTCAGAGATACATAAGGGAACTTTGTGGGTCAGAGATGTTCCGAATTTTGGTTGCATCCTCATACATTGTGGTAATACTGATGAGCACACTGCTGGTTGTTTGCTTGTTGGAGATACTCAAGTTAATAATCAAATTGAAAAAGATGGTTATATAGGAAAATCAACTCAGGCTTACACAAGAATATATCCTCCTATAGCGAAAGCTTTAGAGGATGGTAAAGAAGTAACAATAGAATATATTAATTTAAAATAAAAAATAAAATGAAAAAAGTATTATTAACATTAGCGGTAGTTTTTACAACATTAGCGTCATCAGCTCAATTTATGGTAGTGAGTGATGTTTCTCAACCATCAGATGATGAGAGTTGGGGAGTAGGAAATTTCACTAATAGTATTGGCGTTGGATATCAAGTAGATGATAATTTAACGGTGGGACTAAGAAAGAGAGATGATGAATATGATGTGTTTGGTAGATACAATATAAGTGGAGGTATATTTATCTCAGCTCAATCATCTACAGATGAATTTGATTTAGACAATATAGAATTAAGTTTAGGGTATTCATTAAAGGTTATGAATAGCATATATGTAGAGCCATCATACAATAGAGAGGGAGAATTTAAAGTAGGAGCGGCTGTCCGTTTCTAAATATTAATAATTAAAAAATAAAAAAAATGGAAATGTTAAAAAAGATATTTAATTCAAAGAAATTTTGGTACACTGTGTCTGCAATTTTTGTACCTATTATATCTGTTAAATTAGGATTAACAGAAGGGGAAGTTGAAAAAGTTTATTATGCAATTCTCGCTCTTATTTTAGGTCAGGGAATAGCTGATATCTCCAAGAAGTAATATGTTTAAGAAATGGATAGGCTCTGCAATAGCGGAGAACGCAATCAAACCAATTGCCGATTTAGTAAAATCTGTATTAGAACTTTTTAAGGATAATAAAGGTAAGTGGTCTAGTAAAAGAACGGTATCGGGTGTGATTGTATTAGCTGCTGCAGCTGATATAACTGCACATGGTATAACAACAAATAATTTGATACTAACAGGGATAGGTGTTTTACCTTTGGTTTTCTCAGCATTTGAGAAAAATCCTGTTTGTGATAAGGATTGTTGTAAAAAATAGTTATCTTTGCTGATAACTACACACTCCCATTCGGGAGTATTTCTATGTTTTCAAGTAGTTTTTTTGGGTTGTGAAAGGGGGGTAGTTCCCCCTTTTGCGTTTTTATATATTTTTTTTTGTATATTTGTAAAAAAACCATGAAAGAATACGGAAGAAGATTAAGATTAACTAAAGAAGAAGAAGAATTAGTTTATCAAAATAGAGCTGAAACTGTTGATAATATAAATGGTAACACAGCTTTAGAATTACATTTAAATCAGAGGGGTATAGATAAAAAAGATGTTGTTAGTGTAAAACATTGGCAGTCAGCGTCTGGAGAATTAAGATTTTCTATTGTTACAAAAGAAAACATTGATGAGAAAGAAACTATATTACCTAAAATAAAAGAATTAGTTGAAAATTATTCTCCAAACTACAAAAAATTAAAAAGAAATACTAAAGATGTTAACCAACATCTGTTAATAATTAATCCAGCTGATATACATATAGGTAAATATTCAAATAGCGTTGAAACTGCTGATGGTTATAATATAGATATAGCTATAGAAAGAGTAATAGAGGGTATTAATGGTATCTTGTGGAAGGTTGAGGGGTTTAATATAGATAGAATATTATTTTGTATAGGTAATGATATTTTACATATAGATAATGTTTACAATACAACTACTAAAGGAACTCATCAAGATACAGATGGAAAATGGTGGGAACATTTTGAAATTGCTTTAGCTTTATATGTGCAATGTGTGGAGATTTTAAGGGAGGTGGCTCCTGTAGATTGTGTGCATTCAATGAGCAATCATGATTATCAAAGTGGTTTTCATTTAGCTCATGCACTTAAGAGTTGGTTTAGAAAATGTGATGATGTAGCTGTTGACGCAGAAGTTTCTCATAGAAAATATTATAAGTATGGTAATAGTTTAATTGGATTAGAGCATGGAGATGGAGCTAAAATGGATAAATTACCATTATTAATGGCTAATGAAAAACCAAAATATTGGTCTGAAACTAAATTTAGGTATTGGTATTTACATCATTTACATCATAAGGTTAAACATAAGTATTTAGATGCTAAAGATTACATTGGAGTTACTATTGAATATTTAAGAAGTCCCAGCGGAACAGATAGTTGGCATAGTAGAAAGGGGTTTACAGGTATTCCTAAAGCTGTTGAAGGTTTTTTACATGAGAGGTTTAACGGACAGGTTGCAAGAATTACACATTATTTTTAATTAAAGGGTATCTATAGGGTATACAAAGGGTATCTATACCCTTAAAGATAAAGAACAAGAACAAGATAAAGATAAAGCTAAAGACAAATATAAAGACAAATATAAAGAAAAAGTAAAAAAAGTGTAACCTTTTACTAAAATATATCGTATAATATAGTAGAGACACAAAGAAAATTAAATAAAAGTCCAAAATAATTTGGCAGTTCCAATTATTATTCGTATCTTTGTACAAGATTTGAAACAATAAATAGAATATAAACCTAAAAAAACTAACTATGATTAAAACTATTATTACAGGAGGTCAGTATGATGACCCAAGAAATTACCAAGATGATACCCCCCAATGTAAGAACTGTGGAATGAACGACAAGATGGATGATATGGATGTATGTTCAGGATGTAGTAATGAATTTGACGAATGGGACACAGTAAGTTCTTGTTGTGATGCAACTATTGATACAGACATACTTGTTTGTTTTGACTGTAAAGAACATTCAGAAACATCATTAGATTCATATTGTAGAGAATATAATATCAATAAAAAAACATACAGATATGGGTAGAATGAAAGAAGAATTTATGCAAATGCAAGAGCAGATGCAATCACAAGAGATTAACACATTAACCGATATTGCAGAACAATATCACAATAATAACCAAACTAATTATAAAATGAAAAAAGTAGAAAATGGACACAACTCAAAACCTGAGTCAAAAAAGGTTGAAACTGTTAAAGAAACAAGAAAAGACGCTTTGAGAAGATTATTCAAAGAGAATGGACTTGTTGAAGAAGATATTTACAAAGACAAGAGAGGATTTGTAATCATTACTAGAACAGGAATAGATAAAATTGTATCTAAACATAACATCACTGTAGCGTACGAAGTTATAACTATGGATATTGATAAAGGACATTGTGTATTAAAAGCTGTAGCTTCTCTGAAAGCAGATGGAGAACAGAGAAACATGATGTCGTTTGGAGAGTCTAATGCTAGTGGAGACCAATGTAACTTAATGGGAGGAGGTAAAAAATTCCCTGTAGCTATGGCAGAGAAAAGAGCAATGAGTAGAGTTGTATTAAAGATTGCTGGATTCTACGAGCAAGGAGTGTTCGGTCAAGATGAGATTGTTGACTAATGAACGAGGATTGGTTTGATGAACTAACTAATGGAGAACCTTTATTATGCTCATCTATACAGATGGGTGTAATAGAGTCTCTATTAAAGATTAGTCCTATATCAGAACCAGAAAAATCTGAAATACTTTCAGAGATAGATACATACAGTGAAGATGAAGCATCATCTGTTATAAGAATGTTAAAGGAAGATGTAGTTGAAACTGATGTAAGAAAACAATGGGAAAGAATGTTTAACTAAAAAAAACAAAAGATGGCAAAGAATAATTATGATAAGATAAGAAGTTCTAAAAATGAACTTGAAGCAATACTTCGTATTAGAGGTATATCCAAAGTAAGATTTGGCAAGATAATAAATGTAAAAGGTAGCACTATAGATAAATATATAGACAATCCTTTTTATTTAAGATACTTCCACATGGCTAGATTAGCTACCTTTCTAAATATAGATGTTAGAGATGTAATAGATATCATAGAAGTTGATATACCAAACAGACATAACATAGTAGTAGAGGGAGAGGAAGATTATGATATGGTAAGAGCTTTACCAACAAACAGAAGGTAATTATGGAAAGCGATAGAAAAAAAATACAATTTGTATTTGATTATATACAGAAAGAAATGGATATAAACGAGCAACAAATTAAAAGTAAGGTAAGAAAAAGAGAGATTTTAGATGCGAGAAGATTGTTTTTTTATGTTATGAGAAACTATTTTCGTTACAGTTTTGAAAAAATAGGTAAAATTACATTACATAACCACTCAACTGTATTACACTCATGTAGAACATTTGACGACTACACTATTCCTTATCCTAAATTAACCATATTACCATATAAAGATATATGCTTTCAATTAGATTTAATGAAAGATTCTGTTGAAGAACAGGTTGAAGATATGAAAGAAAAAATAATTTTAATCAACAAACAATTAGATAAAATACTAACAATTAAACAATTACAAAATGGCAGAAAAGAACTACATCGCTAGTAGTATTAAAGAATTTACTACTCAGTATGGAACACTAATTAACGCTAATCTTAAGTTAGATGAATTACAAAAGATAGCTAAAAATGGATGGGTACAGATTACAATAGCTGAAAGAAAAACTCCTTCAGAAAAAGGAGCTACTCATTATGCTTTTGAGAATACTTACGAAGCTCCTAAAAAAGACACTGCAGAACTTAAGACTTCTGATGATACAGATGTGCCATTCTAATACATGGTGGCACATTATAGGTCGGGGCATCCTACATCTGGGGTATAGTGAATATGATACAGGAGATTGAGACTCAAATCACTATATCAGCCCCTTCCTTTTATAAAAAATTAAAAATGGAATACTCAAACGATTTTAGATACGATTTAAAATTAGGACAAATCAAAGAGAAAGAACTTGGAGATATACTTAACGATAAATCAATAGAAGTTAAGACAGACTTACAGGCTGCTGAAACTGGCAGTGTATTTGTAGAGTATGAGAGTCGTGGGAAACTGTCAGGAATCTCCAAATCAGAGGCTGATTACTATTGTTTCGTTGTTTCTAAAGATTCTTTTATTTTAATTAAGACAGAAAAACTAAAAGATAAGTGTAGAAAGTTCCTGAATACAAATTTAGACACTGTAGGAGGGGATAACAACACTTCAAAAGGTATATTACTACCTTTATTACAATTATTGATAGATATTTAGAAGAAAACTACTAAATAATTTGGTAGTCTCAGATATTTTTCGTATCTTTGTATAAGAATTAAGGGGTATATATACCCTATTATTAACCCTAAAAAACTATAAAAAATATGAAAAAAGAAAAAAATAAAATGTTAGATTATAAAGAACTTTTAATAGATGTACTATCAGTTCAAACCTCATCAAGTCAAGAAGATTTGATGATAGAATATATAGATAAGTTTGTAAAAAAACATATCCCCGACGCTGATATTATTATAAAAGATAATAATGTTTATGTTACTAAGGGAATAACTGAAACTTATCCTTGCGTGGTAGCTCATACCGATACAGTTCATAAAATACATGCAGACTTTAAGGTGTATGAAAATAAAGATATAATCTTTGCTTTCAGTAATGATGAATGCGGACAGGTAGGTGTAGGTGGAGATGATAAGGTTGGAGTATGGATAGCTTTAGAAATGCTTATATCTTGTGATACTATTAAGTGTGCTTTTTTCCATTCAGAAGAAGTTGGATGTGTAGGAAGTAGCCAAGCTGATATGGAATGGTTTAGTGATGTTGGATATGTGTTTCAGTCCGATAGGAGAGGTCATACAGACTTTGTTAACAGTATTGGTGGGAAGGAACTGTTTGATAAGAAGTTCTCTAAAAAGATATCTAAAATCATTAAGCACTATGGATATAAAGAAACATCAGGAGCTATGACAGATGTTGAGCAATTAGTTGATAACGGACTAGATGTTTGTGTAGCTAATATGAGTAGTGGATATTACAATCCTCATACTGATAGTGAGATTGTTGATTTTTATGCAGCTGAGAATTGTTTACTAATGATTGAAAGATTGATAGAAGAATTAGGATGTGAGAGATATACCAATAGTGAGTTTGGAAAATCTTGGACTACTTATAATGGTAATTGGAATAACTATGGTGGATATGGAGGATATGGAGGACATTACTGGCATGATTATAAGAAAGAATATAAAGATTTCAATTCAGAAGTTGTTACAGAAGGCGATGGGCAGGAAGTATGTTATTATTGTGGAGACAGCGTGTTCCCATCTAATTGGGGTAAAAACTATAGATGGTGTCATGGATGTAATTCAGAAGTGTATTATGGTGAGGGAGAAATTGATATAGACCCTAACCAAACACAAATAGACTACAATGACATTGCAGATAACTATGATGGCAGTATGAAACATAAGCAGGTAGTCAACACTATATTAAATAAACATTATAAAACTAAAAATAAATAACACACTCTTTTTGATTAGAGAGAACTCGTGGGGAGTATAAACCCTCAATATTGTTTTGAAAGATAAGCATTTAACCACTAGGATGCCTTCTGGTGTGAAGGATAGATGCGTGAGTCAAAACGGACGCTTATCTACTAATTTTTCTTAGTATCATATCCGTAAATCTATACCAAGGCTGACTGATGGAAAGACATCTCCCTTTTAGGGTATTATTAATTATTAATTAAAACTAAATAAGATGACAGAAAAGAAATTTAACAATCGTAAACAACTTATAAGCCCTTGTTGTGGTGTAGAATATACAGAAGCTTATTATGGTAAGGATGAAGAAAAAAGAAAAAAACAATATCTAAAACCATTACAAGATGATAATTGGTTTTGTGTAGCATGTGATAAAGGATTCAATACTCCACAAAAAATGGAGGATTATCTTAATAAACTATGGGATGAGGTTGATGAAATAGTATCTTTAATAGAAGAAGATTTTGAAAATGTAACAGTAAAAAAAATAACTAAACTTAAATAATTATGGCAAAAATTACACTTACAGCTAGACAATTAAAAAAAATTCTCAAAGCTATAGAGGAATTAGAAACATATTACTGTTTTCATATAGAGGGTGATGCAACTAAAAAAGAATTAAAATTTTTAGAAGGAGTAAATGAATTACAAGAATTATTAAATAAAAAATTATAAAACTAAATAATTATGGCAAAGAGATTTACAGATACAGACAAATGGAAAAAAGGATGGTTCAAACAACTGAATCTTAAACAAAGATTATTCTGGCTATATGTCTTAGATGATTGTAGTGCTGCTGGTATATGGGATGTTGATTTAGAAGTTGCTGGAATCAGAATAGGAGAACCTATAAACCATGATGAAGCTGTTAAGGTTCTTGGTAAAGATGTTGTGTGGTTTGATAGTAATGAAAAAATATTTATACCTAAATTCATTAACTTTCAGTATGGAGTATTGAACGAAAATTCTAGACCACACGCATCTGTTATTAAGATGTTAGATAAATATGATTTGTATAACATTAAAGGGATAAGTCCCCTAGATACAGGGGAAGTGTCTAAGCCAATCTTAAAGAAAAGAACAGGATTTGTTAAGCCTTCAGTTGAAGAAATTAATACTTACTATTTAGAGAGAAATAATACTGATGAGTTTTATAAGGAAGGTCAGTTTGGAGAAGCCTTCTTTGATTTTTATGAAAGTAAGGGATGGATGGTAGGTAAAAATAAAATGAAAGATTGGAAGGCTGCCGTTAGAAATTGGGAGCGTAACAAAACTAAAATAGAAATGGTTAAGGCGGGAAAGGTAGATAAACAAATAAGTAGCTGGCAAAGAGCTAGAGACATAGTAGAGAATAGTTAATGAAACATAGAAGCAGAATGACACAAATGGAATTAAATCAACTAACAGATAAATCTTTAGATGCTTATGTGCTGTCTTTAGATGGAGATAAATATAGTGTGCATCCTGAGAATGGTAGATATTTTGAAAGATATGAGATTAGATTAGTTGTTGGAGACCACATCTCTATTAGTGTAGATAAACTTAATATGTTAATCTTAGAAGATGAAGAAGGTAAGTTTACAGATAAATTAATAATAAGAAAAGACCAAATAAAATGATAAAAGACATAGAAATAAAAGAACTAGAATTAATGTGTGTTGACTTAATCAGCAAAACATTAGTTGAGTTAGGACAAATTAAAGATGAAAAACATATTGTGATACTTGCTAGGTCTCTAGCTTATGATGTTAAAGAAGATTTTAAGAACTTAACATTTGAGGATATAGTTCAGGCTTTTAGGCAGGGAGTAAGAAATACAGATAGCTTTGTGTTAAATGTGCAGAATTATTATAAATGGATAAGAGCTCATAGACAATTAATATGGAATGAGGAAAGTAAAGAGCCTGAACGACAAGACAAGAGATTAGTATATAGAAGTAGGAAGGGAACAGGACTTAAGATTATGAATAAAGAAATTAAAGAATTAAAATAATGACTCCCATTATAGTTATGTACTTTATAAGACTACATCCTATATGCTTTAATTCTCTAATACATATAACATTAAGGACTATACCAGACAACAAGAGATATACTATACTGAGTGATAAAAACACAGCTGCGATATATAAAAGGTTCTTATTTATATTTTATATAAGAGTTTCTAAAATTTATGAAGGGTATGAGATATGGACAACTGTAGTAGAAGAATATAATAAATTAACAAACAAATGAAACTGTTAGATATGCCTAAAAAAGAAATAGAAGAATTTGCATGCAACCCAATAGGGAAGGCTAGAATTATGGCTGAAGTAATGATATCAGACACTAATCTACAATGTAAATTACATAGTGCGATAACAAGAGAACTTTCGGGAGAAGAAATTAATCAACTCTGGAAAGAAATAATGATAAAAAATAGACAATTAAAATTAGACTTATGATAGCAATAATAACATTTGTAGTAGGGTTTGTGAGTGGTATGTATGTATCAACACAAATAGAAAAATCAATAGATAATAACATCAAAAACAAAAAAGATGATTAGTTAAATAATTATTTATATCTTTGCCGTGTGAAATACAATAATATAAAAAGAATATTAAGGCAACAAATTGAAAGTGGAGTTAGGTCTTTATGGACTTTTAATGAGATAGAACCAGAGTTTACAATGATATATAAAAATTATAATAACAGTCTTATTATATACACTCCCACACAACTTATTAATTATTTAGATGAAAAAGAAAGAGCACAGTAAATACTATTATGAATATGACAGGAATATGAGCACAACATTAGACACAATGACTAATACAGATAAACATTTATTAGCTAGAGATAAAAGAGTTCCTGAATACTATAAGGGTAAAAATGGATATCAAGCAAGAAAAGTTTGCGATAACTTTGATTTAACTTACCATCTAGCAACAGCAACCACATATATATTAAGAGCTTATAAAAAACATGATACTCCTGTTGATTGTATTAAGAAAGCAATAGCTCATTTAGAATTTGAATTAGAAAAAATTAACGAAAAGTAAAACTATGACAACAATTTACATTACATTAGCAGTAATTATCTTATGGCTCATTGGAGTAGATATAAGATATTATCAGGTTAACAAGAAAATAAAGATTATGCATAGTACTGATAAGAATCTTTTAGAACTTGTTAAGTCTATTCAACAATTAAAAGATGAAAAAGAAAAAGAAGAAAATAAATCCAAGCCTCAACGAAACGACAAAAAACGGATTATTAAAAAGTCAAAGCGAGTACGAACTCCAAAAAGCAGTAGTTAAATATCTACAACTACAATATCCCTTAGCTAAATTCTGTGCGAGTTTAGGAGGGATAAGAACATCATATACCCAAGCCGTAAAAGCGAAAGCTAGCGGTTACATTAAGGGATTCCCCGACCTACAAATCTGCTACCCTACTAGAAAATCATGTGGTCTTTTTTTAGAAATAAAGAAAGATAGAAAATCTTACGCCTCAAAACATCAACACGAATGGATTGAATATCTGAATGAAGTTGGATATACAGCTAAAGTGTGTAAAGGATTTGATGAGTGTAAAGAAGCTATTGATGATTATATGCATAAGCAGTATGATGGGGGGCGGCTATAGAGGAGGGGGATATAGGGGGTACAGGGGGCAGGGGGTAGAACCTTGTTTTCAAAATCATAAACTTAATACCAAAAAGTTATGATGGAGATTATATGCAATATATGTGAGAAAGAGTTTGAGCTATTTAAGAATAAAGGTTACTTAGGAACTCCCCTTAACTATAAAAATCCTGAAGAATGCGACCCCCTAACAACTGAGATTATTGGTTTATGCAGTGTGTGTTATAAGGTTGAAAGAAAAAAGATTAAAGATAAGATTAAAGATAAGAAAAAATAATAATAATAATGGGTAAAATTAAAAGAGAAGATAGAAAAGACAGGAGAGGTGGAGGATATGCAAAAAGAAAATTTACTTATGAGCAAGCTCAGGGTATAAGAGAATTATACAAAACAGGAAAATATACCCAAGACCAATTAGCTGAAGTATGTGAAGTTAGTCAACCAATTATAAATCAGATACTTACATACAAAACCTACACTAAAGATTAAAGTATGTTGAAACTGTTAGTGGCTTATATATAGTAAAATAGCCTTGAAACTGTCTTACCCTTATATATAAAAAAAACAAAACACTGTTGAAACTGTCTCCCGCTTATATAAAAAAATAAAAAAAAATTTTTCTTACCAAACAAATTCCTGAAACTGTTTTCTCATTTGAAACTGTTGAAACTCCTATATAGCTGTGAAACTGTTAGGGGCTTATATATAGGGATATTTTCTGAGATTTTTATTTACTATGCATGCATAGTATTTTTCTATTTAACATAATATTTATTATAAGATTTCCTTATTTAGAATTATTATAAATTAAAAAAAAGATAATTATTTATTTGTTTTTTACAAATTATTTTTGTAGTCGCATGCGCGCGATACAATTACAGGACGCAAAAAGCAATATAATATAATACCATCAAAAAAGCATAAAAGCCCCTAAAAGCTAACGAAAATTGACTAAATAATACAATTTTTTAAGCTAAAAAACAAGCCAAAAACACACAAAAACCAACTTTTTTAACATTTTTTTAACCTAGTAAAACAAAGTATTTTGTTTAAATTACCTAAATTATTTGTATGTTATTGTTTTTTTAGTATCTTTGTATTGTAAAGAGTTTGAAGGATATCTTTTTATTAGCAGTCATTAAAACCTTTGGGAGTTATCTCTCCTGCCAATCACTTACCTATAAGGCGTGAAGCCGAATAACAGGACTTGAGGACATCACAGGGATAAAAAGTTAAAAACACTCTAGGCAACTAGATTAAATATAACTAAAAAGCCTGCATATTAAATTATGCGGGCTTTTGGTGGTAATACTAACTAAACTAAAAAAAATGGAAAATTTAACACCTGAAGAAAGAATAAAAACTTTAAGAGAATATAGAGAAGAAAATGAAATTTTAAAACAATTATTAAAAAACGGATTCTTTTATGTGAATTATAATTCAACTGATTGCGATGGATGCACTTCAGTTAGCTTTTGGAAATTTGAAAGTATAGAAGAATATCACGAAACTTTAAATAATTTTATGGAATGGCAAGAGGGAGCGTTCAACTATAGCGTTGCTAGGCAGTACCCTGACGGAACATTTGATTTAAATAATGAATCTTGCGGAGGGCAGTGGAGCACATACTAAAATAATAAAAAATAAAAAATAAAATTATGAAAAACACAAAAACAACAAAACTAACAACAGCAGAAAAAGCATTCAATATCTTTTATTTAGTTTCTCCTGTACTTTTTTACTTAATCCTTAAAAACCTTTAAAAATGAAAAATTTACTAAACAAAACAATTTTGAGAAATTGCAAATATTACAAAGTTAGAAGATACAACAGCGCAACAACTTACAATTTTACATTTGCAGAACTTGAAACATTTAAGAAAAAAAATAATATTGATTACTATTTTGTAATTAAGCCGAGCAGACAAAAAGCAGTTAAAATACACAACTTAATTTGCAATATTGTATCTTTTTCTTGTTTCTCCTTAGCTTTAATACTTTTAATAGATATACTATTAAAAACATTTTAAAAACCCTTAAAAATAGAAAAATGAAAAATTATATTTTACTTAAAAAATGGAGACTTAAAAATTATATTGCTATCATTAGAAGAAATTACAAGCAATTAAAAGAAGAACTTAAAGAACAAAAAAGAAGAATAAAAATAAATAAAGAAATTAGTAAACTCCCTTTTGTACCAGAAATAAATGATAAATTTTCTGATTATAAAATGCAATTAAAAACCCTTAAAAACTAAAAAAAATGAAAGAATTTATAGAAGAAAATTATTATTATGTTTCAGACAGAAATTTATGTATTGCAGTAGCTAAGCAAATACGAAACCTATTAAGGAAATACACAAGCGACAAAGACGCCGCAAACACAATTATAAGCAGATTGAATGATATTCTCTATAGTTGCAAAGATGAAAAATTTTCCGAATATATAAGAACAGGACTACAGCCAAATAAAAAAATAAAATAATTATAAACCCTTAAAAACTAAAAAAATGGAATATACAGAAAACACACAATTTAAGAAAATTATTTTTGACCTTTGCCAAAATATTAGAGATGAAGGTATAAAACAAAACAAAAAATTTGATATTTGCGGCAAAACAATAGCGAACGCCGTTATTAATCCTTCAAAAGTTAGCTACATTAAAAAGGATAAAATAGAAAGTTTATCAAAATATGCGAATGTTAAAATAACAGAATATCCAACAGCCGAGCAAAGGAATAAATACTTTGCCGCCTGTTCTATAACTAAATTTGTAAATAGTTATTTTGATAAAAATAATATCAATACCGAGCAATTAGAAAGCTTTAATCAATTAGTAAGAGAAGCAACAAAAGCCGCCGCCGCTTTATTGCCTAAGACTTTCCATGTATTAGATGCGGAACATATCCCGACAATATACAACCAACAGCACACCGACGCAACAACAGGAAACAGAAGCAACACAAGCGAGCAAAAGCCCGTTAAATATCCAAACATTGAAACGCCTTTATATCTTGCCGCATCTACCGAGTTAAACAGCTCATGTATGCAGGGAAAGCCGCAAAAATACTTTGAGATATACAACGACCTAAACACAGATGTTAGCACTCTAAAAATGGCAATACTAACGCAAGGAAACGAGATAGTAGCGCGGTCTTTAGTTTGGATAGATAAAGCAACGGAAGATATTGACCGACGCAAGAAGATGCAACCTAACAACATTTTTATAGACCGCATCTATACAAAGACACAAGACCACCGAGCAGAAACGCAAACGCAAATGTTTAATGAGATACACAAATATTATAAGATAGATATTAAAACAACAGACAACAATATTAAATTTGCTAATTGCTTTAACTGGTACAAGATAAAAAGCAAAGTAGAAGCAGAACAGAACACAATAAAAGAAATCTTTTGCGGTAGCAATCCTTTATTTGATGTAGAGGTGAAAAGAGATTCTTACGATTACTATCCTTATTGTGATACTTACAGTTATTTTAACACATACGACCAGACACTCAGCAACGACCAAAGCAGCGATAGCGATGTATTAAAACTAGATAGCATAATCGGAGAAGCAAGCGAGAACACAAGGAGTTGCCATGAGTGCGGTTGCGAGGTAGACCCTGATTATATTAATTACATTGGTTCTGTGGAGGTTTGCGATGATTGTTGCGTTTATTGTGATGATAGAGAAGAAAATATCCTACAGTCAGACGCAGTTTATAACAATAATACGAGCGAGTACCACCACCGAAGCGACTTAGACTATTAAAATTTAACCTAATATTAACTAAAATAATTACTTATGAAAAGAAACTTTTAACTTTAGAAACGAAAGCGCAAGCATTAAATTTATTGTCATTATTTTATTTTTATTTCTTGCCTTTTGCAGCTAACTAAATAATTTAGAAAGAAAGTTAAAGAATTTA
>Ga0098033_1000310_pt1 | contig 23487 bp, 28 predicted proteins | sample 1_EtaG_FD_75049 | JGI IMG/M metagenome (GOLD analysis project Ga0098033, IMG submission 75049) | Marine viral communities from the Subarctic Pacific Ocean - 1_ETSP_OMZ_AT15124 metaG | ecosystem: Environmental > Aquatic > Marine > Oceanic | place: Pacific Ocean | collected 2015-01-07
AGCACGGAAAGGGGCCAGGAATAGCGCGACTGTTAGCAGGTGTTTTGAGGGTTAATTAAATGAAGCTCGGCAGATATTACATATACATATACAAGCGGCCTCCTAACGATAGATTTATGCTGCATTTATAGCGTAGCCCTTATTCAAGAGAGTGGGTTTTTATTTTTAGATGTTGTTTTGTTTTATGGATATCAAAATATACCAAAAAAGGAGAGTACTTGAGTAAAACTCGGCGCGTATATCAACGATCAATGATGCGCAAGGTACGCGCCGAGAAAAAAGATCTCGAGATACCTAAAGTTAACGCCGCGGCCAAGCGGCGCCGTAAAAAGTACCGGCACGATCCAGAGGGCTTTTGCCGGTATTATTTCTCAGAGATATTTTATAATGATTTCACGGCGGATCAGCGGGATTTAATAAAAGCTATTACCGATCGGATCCGCCGCGGCGGTTGGAAAGCGCACGCCGCCACGCGCGGCGATGGCAAGAGCTCTATAACCAGGGTAATAGGCGGAGCCTACGCGGTAGTTTACGGGCTCATTAGATATATAGTGATAGTCCAGGCTAACGGGCCGGCGGCGGAGCAAGCTCTAAACGAGATCAAGGAATACTATGAGGCTAATCCGCTATTGCAAAATGATTTCCCGGAGGTTTGCTTTCCTATTATGGCGCTCGAGGGGGCTAACCAGAAAGCTAAAACCCAAACGGTGGCCGGCGAGCGTACGTTTTTAACCTGGAAAGATAAAGCTATCAGGTTTCCGCGGGTAAAAGGATCGGCTGCTAGTGGGATAGTAGTTACTACGCGCGGGATCGATTCACCGATAAGAGGGCTCGTTTCCGGTAACTTTAGGCCGGATCTGGTAATCCTGGACGATATAGAAACAGGAGAGAGCGCGGCTTCGATCGCACAAATGAACGCGCGAGAGCGTACCATAGAAAAGGATATCTATCCGCTCGCGGGGCCAGGTAAAAAAATAGCTCTAGTTTTACTCTGTACGATTATCCGCTCCGGATGCCTGGCCGACAAATATACCGATCGGAAAATTATGCCGGCCTGGTTTGGCGATCGTAAAAAGTTTTTGATCTCCGAGCCTACGAATATAGATCTATGGGATAAGTATATAGAGCTCCGGCGTACCGATCAGCTAGGCGGCGATCCGTTCGGCCGTAACGCGCATAGATATTATTTTAAGAATAGGAAAAAAATGCACGATGGCGCTAAGGTTAATAATCCCTATCGCTACCGGCGGATCCAGTTACAAGATGGAACGCTCGAAGAGATCTCCGCTCTCGAGCACGCTTATAATTTAATATGTGATATGGGAATAGACACTTTTCAAACGGAGTATCAAAACAATCCGCCGGATGAGCTCTCCGCGGAGGGATCGGGGATCTCAGTGCAGGCGGTATGCAAAAAGGTTAACGGATTACCGCGCGGCATTATACCTACCTGGAGCGAATGCGTTACTGCTTATATCGATATTCACGGCCGTTTATTATATTGGGTTATAGCGGCCTGGCGAAAAGGCGCGTATGGAGTGGTAATAGATTACGGTACGGCTCCGGTGTATTCTCCGACCGAGGGCCGGCTAACCGCTACCGATAATATACGCGGAGTGCAGGAGGCTATATTTAACTCGCTCCTCGAGTGGGCTACCTGGGAGGCGGATAACGGCTATCCGCTCGCCGATAGCGATAATATAAATCATGTAGATTTATGCTTGATCGATAGCGGATGGATGAGCGATCCGGTTTATAAGTTTGTAGCTACTCGAGGCTCGAAGTTTAGAGCGTCTAAAGGGTTCGGAACGGGCTCACAGATGAATAGATACCGATCGCCATCTAAAAACACGCCGGCCGGTTTACGCGGTGCGCACTGGCACGCCGGCCGGATCCCTAAAGAGCGGCTCTATCTCTATAGCCTGGATAGCGATTATTATAAAAATGCAGTTCATAGCGGATTGTTAACGCCGGCCGAGCATATGCAAAGCATTACGCTATTTGGATCCGAGCCGGTATTGCATAGAACATTTGCCGAGCAGATCTGCGCCGAGGTTTGGAAAAAGCAATTTACTACCGGCCGCGGCTGGCGCGAGGGCTTCCATGTTGCCAGCCGGCATAACCATTATCTCGACTGCCTGGCCGGCGCATATGCCGCGGCTAATATGCTCGGAATCTCGCCGCTCGGATCTGATAAGATTGTTAAACCTGTAAGGGCTCGCCAGTTAAAATTTTCCGAGCTGCAACGCCAAAAAAGAGAAAAGAGGGCTCGTTATGGCTAAACCAAAAGTTTTAGATTTATTTTGCGGAGCCGGCGGCGCGGCTATGGGGTATCATAATGCGGGGTACGAGATAGAAGGAGTAGATATAGAATATCAAAAGAATTATCCTTTTAAATTTCATGCCCTCGATGCCCTCGATGCCCTCGATGCCCTCGATGCCGGATCCCATAAATACGACTTAATTCATGCAAGCCCGCCCTGCCAAAAGTGGGCCAGGCAGACACTCAAAAAAAACAAAAAAAAACTACATAACTTAATAGATATAATTAGGCCAAAGCTAATAAAAACCGGCATAGATTATGTTATAGAAAATATAGAAGGATCCCCATTGAATCCATATACTATAAAATTATGTGGGATAATGTATGATATGAAGATATTCCGTCATAGATTGTTTGAGTGCTCTTTTTGGATAGAGCAACCTCATCATATTAGCCATAGAGGTAAATCTTTAGGAAATGGTTATTATTGTGTTGTAGGGAATCCAAATAAAAGGAATGGATCATTAAAAAAATGGAAGGATGCTATGGGAATAAATTGGATGACTAGATCGGAGCTAGTGGAATCAGTTCCGCCTAAATACACGGAATATATAGGTAAAAAATATTTAGAGTATTATTATGGCCGATAAAAAAAAACCAGCTGGTTTAAAATGTCCTCGGTGCGGCTGCGAGGATTTCAGAGATACACTCGGCCGGCCGTGGAGTGTTGCCAAAACGATACCTTTTGCCGGATTTATCCGGCGCTATCGGATATGCCGCTATTGTGGTAAGCGGATCCGGACGCGCGAGATTATCGATCGAGGTAATAATGGCACAACTTCCACCGGGCCAAAATAAAACCGATCTGGAAGTTTGCAGGAAGTTCCTAGAGATACTCCCACAGATCCGCCGTTTAAGGGGGCTAGCCGCTCGCGAGAGCTCATATCTTTTAATTGCAGTCTAAAATACCATATTGCAGAAAAACTCGGCAATCGATATCCGCATATCGAGCCTTTACTCGAGTAAAAGCTCGATGCGCGGAAACAGCAGATCCATCTAATATCGTAAAAATACGGGCTTTTTTCTACGAGCTCGGGCTCGATCCGCCAGCTACTAGATACGATTATCGTAAAATATCGGGCTATATATAGCCATATTACGGCTGGATCCTGTTTTTTGCTTGCATGGATCCGCGGCCAGATGATATGGCTCAATTATGGCAGGTACATACAGCTATCAAGAGATTATAGATCAGATCGACGATGCGATTTATGCGTTTTCGGCCAGCGATAAGCCAGTAGCTATAACGATCGATGGTAGGTCTAAAACCTACCGCTCGCTCGGAGAGCTACAGGCGGCGCGTACTTATTATGCAAATCTCCTGCGCTCACAGAGCGGAGCTCAAGGATTCCAGCTAACCAGGATCAAACCAGGGGGGCCGGTATAGTGTGGCCGTTTAAGCGCAAACCGCGGAGAGTTTCGGTTATGCCGGTAAGGTTTGGCGGCAACCGCTCATTTGATGCAGCCAGCAGCAGCCGCTATAACGAGACTCACTGGAGCAATGCTGCCGGCGAGGATCCAAACGCTTTAATCTCGGCGGATCTGCCTACACTCCGCAACCGCGCACGATACGAGGCGCGGAATAATTGTTACTCGCGCGGGATCATTGATACGCTCGCTAATGATGTAGTAGGGTCAGGGCCGCGGGTTCAGATCATATCTCAAAATAAAAGGTTTAATAAAAAAGTGGAGAGAGAGTTTACGGCCTGGATGCGCGAGGCCGATATCACCGGCCGGCTCTCGCTCGGTGATATGGCGCGGCTGGCGATCGTGCAACTATGCGAGAGCGGCGAGGCTTTAGTTATCAAGCAGAATTACGAGCCGGCGGCTAATGTCAAGCTCCGGCTGGCAATGATCGAGCCGGACAGATTGGAAACTCCGTACGGTGTTACGGGTAATCAGGAGCGGGATCAGGGGATAGAGTACGATAAATATGGACGGCCGAGCAACTACTATATACTAAAAAATCATCCTGGATCTAATACGGTGCATATCGGCTCGAGTGTTACCGATGCCGATAAAGTGCCGGCCGGCCAGGTAATGCACGTTTATAAAATGGATCGGCCAGGACAGCGGCGAGGGATTCCCTGGATAGCGCCGGCGTTACCGCTATTTGCACTACTCCGGCGCTTTACCTTAGCTTCGGTGCGAGCCGCGGAAACGGCCGCTAATTTTGCCGGAGTTATGGAGAGTACCTCTCCGGATCTACAGCCGACCGATGCAGATGATAACGCTTTTGATCCGGTAGAGCTCGAGGCCGGCTCGCTCTTAACGCTACCGCTCGGGTGGAAAGCCAGCCAGATGAAAAGCGAACAGCCGGCGACTACATATGATATGTTTAAGGCGGAGATCATAAACGAGATCGGCCGGCCGTTAAATATGAGCTATAACGTAGCGGCGGCTAATAGCTCCGGCTATAACTACGCGAGCGGCCGGCTCGATTGGCAGGTATATTATAGATTTATTAAAACCGTGCGCACTATGGCCGAGATGCAAATTTTGAATAAAGTATTATACTCATGGCTACTCGAGGCTCGCTCGATAGTAGGGTTGGTAGATCCGGCGCTAATTCTCAAATCTAATATTACTATAAACTGGTATTGGCCTGGCACGGAGCCGATGGATCCGGTTAAAGAAGCCAACGCGCAAAAAATCCGGCTCGAGATGGGAATAGATACCTATGCAGATGCCTGCGCGGTGGCCGGCAAGGATTGGGAGAAGCAATTCGAGCAACGGGTTAAAGAAAAAGAGCGCAAGGCCGAGCTCGGGCTCGATCAGGGTATAGCGCCGCCGGCAGAGCCGGCCGGCCAGGAGGAGGATACCGAGGAGGAGGAGGCCGAAACCGAGGAGGATACCGGCGGCAATGGTAAGCTCAATAAAAACGCTCGGATCGGATTAAAAAGAGATTATTTCCGGAGGTAGATCCTATGACTAAAAAAAATAAAGTTATTACGGCACAGCGCCAAGAGTTTGATCGGGATTTAACTACTCGGAGCTATAAGCCGAGCCCAAAAACAATCTCGGTAGCAAATAGGACGGTGGATTCCGTATTGGCTACCGAGCGGCCGGTAGTTGCGTTCGATCTGGCGCGTATGGAGCCGGTGCTCGAGGTGCTCTTAATGGAGGGCGCGCGGTTTACCAAGCAAGTGCCGCTCCTGGATAGTCATAACAGGTATACAATTAAAGCGATGCTCGGCTCGGTGCGGGATCTCCGGATAGAGGGCTCCGAGCTCATAGGCACTCACCACTACAGCAAAACCGCCGCCGGCATGGAGGCTTTTGATCTGGTAGCGGAAAAACATTTAACCGATAACTCGATTGGCTACCAGGTGAGCCGGTCGCAAATGTTAGAGCCTGGCGAGCGAAAAAAGTTTAGTAAACGGTTTGTAAAAGCGCCGGCAGATATGGCACTAAGGGTAGGTGTCGAGTGGACAGTTAAAGAGGTATCGGCTACACCTATCGGCGCTGATACCGCTGGTAAAGTTAGATCTAATATGGAGGTTAAAACCATGAAAATTACAAAAAAGCAACGACAGTACATCGAGGATACCGGATTAGATCCCGATAATATCGACGATGAGCAGATCCGGAAAATGGTAGATATGCAAAAGCGCGAGGAAGCGCTAGATAGACGCGAGGCCGCTATTGATAATAAGATAGCGCCGGCTCGTACGCCGGGGGAGATCGCGGCACAAGCGGAGCTCAAACGGGAGGCACGCGAGGCCGAGATAACGCGACGCAATGCGATCTATGATCTGGCAGGCGATGATATACCGGCCGAAACGGTAGAAGAATGCGTATCGAGCGGGCGGAGCCTGGACGATTGCCAGGCTATATTTTTGCGGATCGTTCGCGATCAACGCCAGGCGGTAGCGCCGGCGATCCATGTTATCGATCATACGCAGGGCCGCGAGGATCTCGAGTGTGCTCTTTTGATCCGATCCGGTATGCAGGACATAGCGGAAAAGCATTTTTCAGAGCGGCAGCTAGATAAAGGCGACAAAAACCGCCGGCTCCCGTTATTCGATTTGGCGCGGTATGCGTTAATCGTGGATAAAAAAGATGTTCCGATCGGTACGGAGGCAATGTTACGCGCGGCGTTTACGAGTGTCACTCTACCGTATATCCTGGGCGCGGTAGCTAACAAGAGCTCGCTCCGCGGTTACAACCTGGCAAAAAGTACCTGGCGCTCCTGGTGCTCGGTTGGATCGATCTCTAATTTTCAAACGCAAACGAGAGCGCGCCTAACGGATGCAGGCGAGCTCGAGCTCGTTAACTCCGCCGGCGAGATTAAATCGGGTACGGTAGTCGAGGAGTACGAGCAATATTCTATTGCTACCTATGGTAAAAACTTTACCATAACGCGGCAGAATATTATAAATGATGATCTCTCGGTACTAACCAAGATCCCGCAAGCGTACGGCGGCAAGGCCGCGGCTAAAGTATCGAAGCTGGTATATACTCATTTACTCGCTAACGGCAATATGAGCGATAGCGTAGCGCTATTCCACGCGACACACAAAAACCTGATAACGAGTAACGGGCTCTCCGCGGATGCACTATCTAAAGCTCTTTACACCTATGAGCAACAGGTAGACGCCGATAGCGAGCCGATCGGAGTGGATCCCGCGGTTTTACTTGTACCGCCGGAGCTGCACTCGCTCGGTGAGGAGCTCGCCGATTCGAGCGAGCAACTTATTACCGGCACGACCGATGCACGGCGCGGCAAAAAGAACGTTTTGAAAAAAGCTAATCTAAAGGTTGAATCGGAATCGCGGCTATCTAATAGCAGCTATACCGGTTACTCGGCTACTACCTGGTTTTTGATGGGTAATCCTAACCAAGTAGATACTATCGAGGTGGGATTCCTCAACGGCAAACAGGAGCCAACGGTAGAGCAGATCTCGGTACTCGAAGATGTCCTAGGAGTAAAATATAGATGTTACCTGGATGTTGGAGCTAAGAGCCTCGATCATAGAGGCGGGCAGAAGTCAACGGCCTAAAGGTAAAAATCCTTTTTCGATCGCCGGAGCTCTTGGGGTTACATGATCCTGGCAGAGCTCCGGCAATTATTAAAAAAACTTAAACTACTTAATAGGAGATATAAATTATGGCTAAACAAAAGGCAACTCCAATAGCGCCAGGGGATAAGCTCGACTATACCGCGAGCTCGACGATAACCGGCGGCGATCCGGTACAAATCTCCGATGGGATTGTAGGTATCGCGCAAACGGATCTAGCGAGCGGCGATACGGACGGCTTGCAGATCTCCGGCCTGATATCGATCGAGGCTACTACTGCGATCGGTAACGCCGGCGATAATGTCTGGTATGATAATAATGGCTCTCCGTACGGCGGCACAGCGAGCTCCGGAGCGGCTACTACCGCCGCGGGCAGCGGAGATTTTTGGATAGGGATCCTGGCTAAAGATAAAGGCGCTACCGATACGCATGCGCGTGTATTGCTAAACCAGCCTAATCCAACGCTACCTCATTGGCCTGGCAAAGTACATACTACTACCGCGGCTGATGATACGATGGTGGCGGCCGACGATTCGGGCGGCGTTATCCATGTTACCGCGGATGCCGCATTTGACACCACGATCACGCTACCGGTGGGTGTGGTTGGGATGGATTTTTTCATTCAAAATGACGAGGCAGACGCGGGGCTTGGGTTAATAGTAGATCTAAACGGTAACGAGATTATCGAGGGCACAAACCTAACTATTGCGGCAACTAAAACCGCGATTAATACCAAAGCTACCAGTATTCGCGGCGACTATATACATCTTGTTTGTGTGGTGGCGGCTTCTACTTGGACTTGTATTAATAAGCGCGGAACCTGGGTTACTTCGACCTAGTTGATCTGCGGCGGTATCTGGGCAGAATAAAAAAATAAGTTCTGGCACTATTGGCAGAGGTAAGGTTACGGGCCGGATCGCTCTAAAACGGTTCGGCTCGTTTTATAGCGGAGGTTTAAGATCATGGCGGTGTTTACACTTAAAAAATTATCGTATGGCGATGCCTGGATAGTTAACGGCTTGAGCGCGGACGCGAGCGGAGCGGAAACTCTGCTAGCGGCCGAGAGTGGCAAAACTCATTATATAACCAGTATGGTTATCAGCTTCGCCACTAATGGAGTGGTAAGTATCGAAGATGGTACTACAACGATCCTTGGGCCGTATAACTTCAAAGCGGCCGGCGGTAACACTCTGGCAAAAGAGTTTAAAAACCATCCTCATACTACCGCCGGCGCTCTCCTGGGCGCTACGGCAACGGCTGGTGCGGTATGCATCACGATTGAAGGATACACTCGCTAAATGGAGGGCACAACATGACAGCGAATCAAAAGGATAAAATAGTTTTATTGCTGAGATGGTCGATACCGGTAATCGGAGCGCTACTCGCTATTATATGGGCCGGCTTAAATAATCGGGTCGATTCGTGCGAGGTGAAATTAGAAAATCATTGTATCGATGCTAAAGGTATCGAGCGTGATATGGTGGAAGTTAAAACCGATGTAAAATGGATCAAAAAAGAGCAAAGCGAGCTCGGCGATAAAATGGATGCGGTATTAGAAAAACTGGACTAACGGCAATGGAAATAGATCTAACTAAATATATGCTAATGGTAGAAAAACACGCCGAAGCCAAGCTAACCACAGAGCAAGCCGAGGCGCTCGACAACGCCGCGATCCAAGCGGTCATAAAGGATCCGATCCGTTTACCGTGGGGGATATTAAATAAATTACGCTACGCCGCGATCCGGACGGCGCAACGGGTAGAGAATGAGAGCACTCTAGCGGCGCTGCGATTTCGCGAGAGTAACTACCTGGGGGCAAAAGCGGAGTTTGAGCTCGACGATCGCGAGCCAGGTAATCCGACAATCAAAATATATCCTAAAGGTAAGCCGGCTATAGAGGTAGATAGGGGGCTCGATCTTGGCTAGGATAGATGATTTTATTTTCTTTACCGGCGGTATTAATAATAATACCGGATGCTCGGCAATTGCCGGCGGGGTAACGCGCGAGTGGTGGGATGCCAATGTATCAGGTGAGCTCGATCGGTCGCTAATTATGGGAGTAGATGGATCTCCGCTCTGCGAGGGTACGGGCGGGGTTGACAACGATCCGGCAAATCCTGGTAAGGTCAGAATAAGCACCTCGCCTTATACATTTGATGGGGTGGCGGATGGAATGTTAGCCTATGTTAATTTTGTAGATGTTTATACGGATGGGATCTATAAGATTATCGATCATGTATCTAATATATCTATCACTCTAGAGTTAACTTATATCTCGGCTTGCTCCTCGCCTACCGCGTATGTAGGCGGCGCGTTTGATGGGCTGCAAAACCCAATCACTTACGCGCCGGAGCCGGTTGACATAGATGGCGATGTACATATATTCGATAAGATCGGATTCGAAGCGCTCTCCGGTCTGAATATGTATATCAACGCCGGATCCCTTAACTATAATAATCATGTCCATTTGCGCGGCTTTACTTCGATAATTTATGATGACTTTTCGACCGATCATTCCAACGGGCGGAGTCGGTACGGCGGCGCCCTGGGGTCATTGACCGGCGCCTTTGCGCTGCAGTCTTTTACGCCGATCCAATCGCTGAACGCGACCGCGGCGGTCAAACAGTACGAGGCCGATAATATTCATTTTTACGGATATGAGTTTACCGGAGTAGTTGAAACAGAGCCGATTTTAGATCGGGGCGCCTCTACTAGTTACGATTGGACTTTTACAAATTGTAAGTTTACAGGCATTGGTAGGCTACTAGATGAAACTTGTTATAATTTTTGTTTTTACGATTGCTATTTTGATAATTATCGAGCGGGATCAGTCTATATCTCCTATGCAACATCGGGTAATATTACTTTAGATTCATGTGTTATTGCAATGGCGGCGGGCAAGACCTTTGCTTATCATTATAGGGTGTTCGCTAAAAATAATATATTTATCGGCGGCGCCCGGGCGATCCTTGTTCGTGCTTATTGCGAGATCAACAACAACATATTTTATAAGCAGACAACAACCGCGATCCAAACCAACCTATTAACTACCTGGGTTCGGGAATTTAACAATATATTTATCCTGGCCGCGGTCGATGATTACGCCGTTAAAGTTATGACTAATCTAGGAAGTGTAAACAGCGACTATAGCCTTGCCTACTGCGCGGACGGGACGATCACAACGGATCCCTGGTATGATTACACCAACGCCCGATCGATCCGGGGCGAACATTCTTTGATCGATATCGATCCTTTATTTCAGGACGAAGCAAATTATCTAACCGCGCTGGACGCTTTCGAGCTCGAGCTAACCTCGCCGGCCAGGGGAACGGGCCGCGAGCGATTGGATGGCAAATCAGACATGGGAGCTTTCGAGCTATGGTGCGATCCGGTTACTTACTCCGAGGTAGCGGTAGCGGATCCCACAGGTAACGCCGCCGAGTGGTTAGTTGAGTTTGGAGAGAGCGTAGTATATAAGCCGGCCGGCGGATCCAACCGAGCTATAAAAATGTATGTTATCCGCGGCGAGATCTACAAGCCGGCCAGCGGGCCGCCGTACGGGTTAACCGCGAGTTTAAAGGGCTGGTGTGCTAACAGCGATACGGAGGGGATCTCCTCAGAGGAGCTCAATAAGGGCGGAGATCTGATAGCGCTCTCGGTAGAGATCGGCGAGGCCGCGCAGGATCGCCGGGTAATTGACATAAAGCCGCACGATGCGGACATGTGTTGTATATGGATAGAGTAATAAAATGGCTAGTTTAGTAGAGGTTAAAGTACCAAAGCGCGAGCTCAAGCGTATAGATAATATGATGAGCGCGATACCAAAGCGGATACCGTCCGTTATGAGTACCTCTATAAACCGTACCGCTAAAACAGCGCGGAGCCGGATAACTAAAGAGATCGCTAAACATATAACGCTTAAACAAAAAGATATCCGCTCTCAGATCTATATAGAAAAAGCGAGCCGCTCGCGCTGGCGCGCAGATGTTCGGGTACGAGGTAACAAGATCCCGCTAATAAAATTTGGAGCTCGCAAACTAAAGGGCGCTAAAGGCGGGATCGGCTACAAGATATCTAAAACCGGATCGCGGGAAAAGATCCTGTATGATCCGGATACTAACCGAGTTTTTATCGGTACAATGCGTTCAGGTTATATAGGAGTATACGCGCGGCTCGAGCGGCCTACATGGTCAGGCGGTAAGCGAACAAAAATTATACAGAGATTCGGGCCGAGCCTGCCGAGCGTATACGAAAACGCGCAAGGGCTGGCGCGAACGATATTAAGAGATACTAAAGATACCTTAATAAAAAACCTACGCGATCGGGTAGAGTGGGAATTGCTAAAGGCTAAGAAAAAATGAGCACGCCGGTAATAGAAAATATCGCGATTAATGTTTATGATGCAGTTAACCTGATCACTACCGGTAACGGCTTTAATCAAACGCTAACCGGATACCGGCCAAAGCGGATCGATCTCTCCGATATAACTTTCAAAACGGGAGTAGTTCTTATCGAGCAAGGGGATCCGGAAAAGCTCGGTGCGGTTAACCTGGCTACCGAGTGGATCCAGCCGTTTTATCTACACGTTTGTATTTTAGAATCAGATGCAATCGCTACTACCATAGATACCGCTATTAATAAAGCTCGCTCGGATATAGAGAAAAAATTAACAGAGGATGTTACGCGAGGCGGTTATGCGATCGATACAGAGATCCTCGCGCCTACTAAATGGCAAGCGGCCGAGGGTTACTCGGGAATAACCGTTAACGTATCGGCGAAATATCGCACGCTCTCAAATGATCCTTATACACAATCTTAAATGGAGGTATAGCTATGGCTTTATCAGCGCCACTATTAAGCAGATTAAATGTTGTTCAGATTAAAGAGGAGGCCGCTAAAGGAACGTACATCTCGCCGGATGTAGATCTAATAGCCTATGACCTGGAAGCGGAGCCGACCGCCGATTTTATCGAGCGTAAGAGCGGATCCAAGGCGCTCGGCCATGCTAACAAGGGGGTAATAGGCGCTCGGGCCGGCGTATGTCGTTTCCGTGCGGCTCTCCGCGGCAATGGCAGCAATGCTATGGATGCAGGGATAACCTCTTGTTTAAAAGCCTCCGGCATGGCTAATGCCTCCGAGGTTTACTCTCCTACCTCGGCGATCGCGACGATGAAAACTCTCTCGATCGCGGCCTATAAAGGCGGCAAGGTGCGCAAGCTACAAGGTGCAATGGGTAACTGGACACTCGAGGGAGATATCGGCCAGCCGCTATATTTTAACTTCGAGTTTATGGGAACCTGGATAGCGCCGGCCGATGCAGCCTTGCCTACATGGGCTCCTAATGCAACGCTACCTCCTCATTTGCTAGCCGCCACGTTTACGCTCGGCGGAGAGAGTATCAAGATCTCTCATTTTGAGTTAACTCCTAACAATGTGGTAGTGCCGCGGGCGGATGCAGATAACGCCGCCGGCATTATTTACCATATGATAACGGACAGAGATCCGATCTTAACATTGGATCCCGAGGATGATCTAGTAGCGGGTTACGCGTACGAGGCTAACTGGCTGGCCGGTACTACCGCGGCGGTTAACCTGGTCATAGGATCCGGAGCCGGCGAGCAGATTACCATCAATATACCGGTTTATCAGTTCAAAGAGGTTTCTCCGGACGATCGAGAGGGGATCGCTACGATCGCGCTCACCGGCCAATGTGTGCAGAGTACAATCAATACTGGGAACGATGAGTTTACTATAACAGTTGCAACTAGTTAGCTGGCTTTTTATCGCTCGACGGTACTACCTGGGTTATACCTAGGTACTACCTAGGTAGTACCTAAGTAACAAAAGAGCGCCTAAACGTAAACGAATATTAAAGGTAATAGAATAAAATGATATTAAAAGAGAACATATCAAAATACAGGAGAGCCATAACTAAACATATGGGAGGGCTCGGAGAGCTAACCGATAACCAGGTGTTAACGATATGGAGCACGATAGCTCCGGACGATAAAGAGCGATATTTAGGAGAGTTACAAGATGCCAATATCAGCGGATCCAACAAAAATATTCGAGCTGGTGCTCGAGAGCGATCTCCAAAAACCGGAGGCGATCCGGCCGAGGTTCAAGTTTAGATATTTAACCTCTTTAGAGTGGAGGAGATGCGCCGAGTTTCAAGAGCAAATCGAACAAGTCGAGCGGCCGACCGAGATTGTCGATGGTGTTTTTAAGTTTGTCAAATTAGGGTTGGTTGGTTGGGATCATATGATAACTGCCGGCGGGATCGAGGGAGTAGCGCCAGGAGCGGCGATCCCATACGATCCGGAGAAGCTCATAGAAATTTTAACAATATTCGAGGCTCAAGAATTGCTGGCTAAGTTACTCGGATCCTCGCCTAATGCTGGGCCGACGATCGAGGATAAAAAAAAATTAGAATTGCAACCGGTAGTAGATACGGTGCGATCTGCGCCGCCGGCTGCGGAGGGCTAGCTACCTGTAAACAAAAGCCAAACGAGATCGAGTTTATAGAGGTTATCTGCCCTGGCTGCGGTGGGTTTGGCTGCGAGCATTGCCAGGGCGGGCGGATGCGTTTAACGGAGTGTCCTCTTTTATATTGCGGCGAGCTTATAAATGATATTATCGATCTTTGTATTTTGTGGTCTAAAGGGATCCCGCCGATCGCCGGCGGCGCGCTCGATCAAACACAGAGTTTTATTCGTACGGCGATATTTACGCTCGGCGAGATAGACTACTGGAAAAAGAAAACAGGTGTAATAGATGGGAGTTAAAGACAGCGTAAATGTCCTGGTAAAAACGCGGGATGAGGCCAGCCGCAAGTTTAACAAGATCGGAGCCTCCGCCGGCGGGATGGGTAAAATGTTACGCCGAGCCGCGGCCGCTGGCGCAGCTTTTCTCGGGCTCCGGCAGATGGTGAGATTTTCCGTCTCGGTCACAAAAGCATTTATGGAGCAAGAGGACGCGGAGGCTCGGTTAAATCAGACTATCAAGGCTACCGGAGCCGCGGCCGGCTTTACATTAAAAGAGATGAAAAGTTTTGCCTCTGAATTGCAGCGGGTTACGATCGTAGGCGATGAAGTAACGCTCTCGGGGATGAATATACTCGCGACATTTAAGAACATTAAAGGCGATATATTTAAGAGCGCCACGGTAGGCGCGCTCGATATGGCCGCGGCAATGAATCACGGCGAGGTTAACAGCGGCAACTTGCAAGCAACTATGATCCAGATGGGAAAAGCCTTAAACGATCCGATCGCGGGCCTATCGGCTCTCTCGCGGGTGGGTGTTACGTTTTCCGATCAACAAAAAGACCAGATAAAAACATTAGTGGAATCGGGTAACGTTATGGCCGCGCAACAGATAATGCTTAACGAGCTCGAGAGCGAGTTCGGCGGCGCGGCCGGTCAGATCCATACTACCTCCGGAGTAGTTAAGCAAATGGGTAATGCCTGGGGCGATCTCAAGGAGAAAATCGGAGAGGGGATTAAGAGCTATCTACCAGGGGTAACTAATAAGATTAAATATATGACTAAGGTTATAGCTAATCTGCCGGAGATCCTGGCGATCGCCGGCTTGTCTTTTAAGTTAAAAATAATCGGCATGGGCAAGGACATTAAGCATACTTTTACCAAAGTTATACCGGATCTTTTGTCCTGGTTTGGCCGTAACTGGAAAGATGTTTTCGAAACGCTCTGGCGCGGCACAAAAAGTATATTTGTTAATCTGGATAAAAACATAGTCGATTTTATCAATTCCGTTTGGTCATGGGCAAGGGGCTATGATTTCAACTTCGAGTGGACAGGGCTCCTGGACGGTTTCGAGAGCACGTTAAAAGAGCTACCGGTTATAGCCAAGCGCGAGCTAACCGGTACGGAGAAATTTTTAGCTAAAGAGATATCCGGCATGAAAAGCGAGCTCGGCAAGAAAATGGCGGAAAAAATATTCCCTGGTGTTGATACCGCTCAAAAATTGATAGCAGCCGGCAAGATCGATATACCTACAACCTCGGCGAGCAAGGCCGCTCCTGGTCAGCGCAAGCAACTTGCCGCGGCTGAAAACAGGTTTTTAACCTACCAGCCAGGCAGGGCGCTGGATCCGGTAGCGGATAACACAAAAAAGCTCGTAGATCTAACCAAAAAAGTAGTAGAGGGGATCGCTAGCCTGGGCGCTAAGGATCAGGATCCGCAAGCGCAGCCGGCTACTATTAAGGTTACGAATATGAGAGGCTAAACAATGGAGATAACCGAAGAATATAAAGCGATGGGAGCCTCGATCGATACCGAGAGTGGCTCGGCTCCGCGGCAATGGATCGTAACTTTCGAGCAAGACGAGGCTCCGGCGCAACAGATGCCGCTATTAGCTCGCGATGCCGCCGGCATACCGATAATTTATGAGAGCCATCCATACGATCCCTGGCTATACGTTAAAAATAAAAATTCACGCTACCTCTCGGCGCTCTGCTATCAGGTGGATGTATATTATACCTCGATCGCCGATCCGCTCCAGATCCCTGCGGAGATTACCTGGACTGATGCAAGCACTAATGAGCCGATCGATAAGGACAAAGACGGTAAACCGATTACTAATAGCTCACATGAAACATATGATCCGCCGATTGCTGAAGATTTTCACGATGTGGTATTGCGTATTGTGCGCAATGAGGCTAACTTTGATCCTATAATAGCGAATGATTATAAAAATAGCGTTAACAGTGATACTATTTTCGGTTTCCAGCCAGGAGTAGCGCGGGTTAAGGTATTCGAGGGGGTACGCAGTAGAGCGGCGAATTTATTTTTTTACAATATTACCTATGAGATACAGTTCCGTAAGGATGGATGGAAGCGCCGCCCGCTCGATCAAGGCTTCCGGACAATAAAAGTAGATGATAACGGTGTGCCGGTGCTAACCGACGATAAATATCAATATGAGATTCTAAAAGATGCCAACGGCAAAACGCTAACACAGCCGCGGCTCCTGGATGGCAACGGCCAGTTATTGAAAAAGGATGTACCGGCAGTGAATATGGAATATGAAACGCTCGATCCGCTCCCCTACGCGGATCTTAATTTGGAGGTATCTCTCTAATGGCTGATAATCTATGGCTAGGAAACGACAGCGGGAATGAAGGGGATGTAAACGTAGCGGCTAACTGGTCGATAAACGTACCGATAGCCGGCGAAAATCTCTACTTTAGAGAGAGCAGCCAGTCTCTTACCTCTAACCTGAACGCTTTAACCGGTATCGATTTCGATGATGTTCATTTTGAGCAATCTTTTACCGGTAGTATCAACGATGGATCCGATAGCTATTTCTTGTTTGAGTGCGATAATCTCTATATTGGCGCTCACGATGGGGCCGGCACGCCAGGCGGATCGGGTAAGCTCCTGCTAAACATCGAGGCAAAAGCCGCTAGTGTGTATATATATAATACCGGTACGAGTTCGGATGCCAATAATCCGGCGGTGCGCTTGCTCTGTAATAACGCCGCGGATGTAGTACACGTTATAAAAGGCTCGGTGGGGATCGCTAAAAAATACGGCGAAACGGCTACACTCGCTACTCTTAATATTGGTTATGATAAAAACCAGCGGGCCGATGCTAATGTAGTGCTCGGTTCCGGCGTAACGGTTACGACTATCTTAAAAACCGGCTCGATGTTGACTACCAGGGCCGGAGCCACTACGTTAACTCATCACGCCGGCGAGCTAATAACCGAGGGAGCCGGTGCGATTACTAATTTATATAGCGTAGGAGGTAGTTTAACTTTAAATTCCTCCGGCACGATCGGCACGCTAACAATATTAGGAGGTACGGAGGTAGATTTTACTAGATCTACAGTAGCTAAAACGGTAACAAACTGCACTAACTATGGCGGGAAAATTAGATATGATGATGCTATTGTTACCTTTACCAATGCTCCGGCATCCGATCAGGTAATTACGTTAACGGTGTAATATGACAGATTCTTTTGTTGTATCTGAACGCGACATGAAGCGGCTCCAAACTATGCTCACCTGGTTTGAGCATACCGGCCGAGCCATGAGCCAGGGCCGCCGCCGGCAGGTTGTGCTGGATTCCGAGGAGAATACCTACATAGCGGAGGTTGATAGCAACGCAACGGGGGGGGGGTATTATAATTGTTACTTGCAATCCCTGGATGCTACTAACTGGGATACTAATAACGATATCTGTAGCGATACCGGAGATACGATTGTAGTATTAAATTTAGCTGAAACTGGAACTTCCGGCCATGTATTGACTGCCGACGATAAAATAATATGTAGTAAGTTTATCGACGACGAAGGCAACGACAGATATATTGGCATCGGCTGGACAGCTATTACGGTTATTACTGATGTACAGGTTGACGGGCCCAATAGCGAGCTCGAAGATAAAACAAGAACGAATGTTATGGTTTTGGCTGCAAGTGCCGAAAGTGCCTGGACGGTATTTCATACCGGAGATACCTGTTAGATGGGAAATGTACAATTTAAAGACAACAAAATATTATTCGTTAATAATAAAATAGCTATGCATGAAGATTGTTGTTGTGATACATGCCCAGTTGATTGTTCAGGCTGCGATAGCTCTTATACGGTGGATATTTCTGGTTTTACTGGTACTTGCGGAACTTTTTTTAATGGCACGCATACAGTAGAAAATGATTCGGATTGTATGTGGGTACAGGCCTCGGGCGGTTTAGGCGCAGGGGATGCACCGGGAATAATTCTTAGTTGTTATTTGGGTATATGGAGTTTAGTTGCTACCAAATTATACCAGCCCGGTCCAATACTTTATGTTTATAAAATAAGCGGACAAATTGACGCAAAAAATTGCCCGGATGATACATATGATATGCATAATGTGTTAAGATGTTCCGGGCAAACAGGAACTGCGGTTGTAAGTTGAATATATCATGCCCATACTGGAAACCGTCCAGCACGTTTTTTAAAGGCGAATGTTTAAAAGGTAATTTTAATTTTAAACCTAGTTTTGGGCAATGTGTTTTTGGCTGCCCAAAGTGTCAAACAACCATAGAGGCATTAACTGGATATATGGCAGATCTTCCGAGAGACGAATGTTGTGGTAAATTCAAAAATATTATAAAAGGTTTTGGTAAATTAATAGCCGATGAGATATTAGGCAAGGATCCGGCGGAGTGGGTTGTTAAGCGAGCGGAAATCTGCGCGGCCTGCGAGTATCGAACTTTTTTGAATGTTTTAAAATGGGCGGAGGGTTATATATTCAAACGCGGCGAGGATTTACCGATCAATCATACGCCAGGCAGGTTCGATAAGCTCTGGTGCTCTAAATGTAAATGTTGCATCGAGGCAAAAATTCGCGTACAAGGTGAGCGGTGCATAATAAACAAATGGTGATTATTTACTTTTTTTGGTTTGCGATTTTTGCCGTTCCTCTAATAATCCTATCGGTGCGCTTATCTTCTATATGATGGTTAAGCACCCAAAAAGCGTGCATAACGCCAGGGATCCAAAATAAACAGGTCAAGAAGATATTAATAATAGTGCTACCGAGTTTACCGCAAAGCAATACACACAGGGGCGGGAATAGAATAGCTAATAAATAACGCATGATTAGTCCTCCGAATCATAAAGGTTTTTTAATACTTCTATCCGCGGATCGTATTTTTCCGGCACTAGATTACCGTAGTAATCAAGAGTGGTTTGTATGTTACTATGTCCGAGCCATTCTGATACCAGGTGGATACCTGGGCCGTTAGGTTGTCTTAATAGTTGAGTAGCGAATGTATGCCTTAAAACGTGCCAGGTCTGATGATCGGTAAAACAGTTATATTTCTCTCTTACCTTTCCCAATATCATAGTCCAGCTACGAAGCGATCGCGGCCGATCCTTTTTTTTACCTGGAAAAACATAACCTGATTTCTCCCGAAAAATAATTAAATCATCGGCAAGATCTTTTAGCAGCGGTATGGATCGGGATTTTCGGTTTTTAGTGGGATCTTGGATCGTTGACACTATGCGAATTATCCCCAAGTCAAAATCTATATTTTCCCATCTTAGAAATCTGAGTTCGTTCTCTCTCATGCCGGTAGAAATAGCGGTTTTGATCTCGTAGTAATAGCCTAACCTTTTAGACCAAATCAGCAAGATTTTAATTTGTTCTTTCTCCAGGTAAACCGGCGGATTAACGATAATACGCGGCAATTTAATTTTAAGGGCCGGATTGTATGATAAATACTGATTATCACAACAATAATTACAGAATGATCGAATAGCAAAATAATGGTTATGGGTAGTATTAGGCCGGTTTTTTTGGGAAAGATGCAGGATATATCCCTGAATTTTTTTGGAGGTAATATCATTAACAGCGGATATGTGATTATACCAGATAAATCCGTTAACTTGCTGTAGGTAGTGCTCGGCGGTATGTTTGTCGTTTAAACAGTTAATCTGTAAGTGCCAATCCTCTAAGCAGTTATTTAATTTGACCGTTCCTTGATCTCGCTTGTTATTTGAGTAACGAAGCATAATTTCCCATCGGTTTATTAGGCATATAATATGAGCTCAATTATTTTTTAATTTTTTCTGTTGACGATTTGACCGAATGGCCGATAATTCCCTATGACAATTCAGGCTGAAAATAAAAACTTTTCGGCAAGAATTGCAGATTAGACGGTTTTTCGTGGAACGCTATCTAAAGTATACTCCGAATACCGCCAAAAGCCAGGGATTGAGCCGAAAATGGATAAAAAAAAGCTGTCAATTCTTAACGATTATAACAATTGCGTAAATCCTCGCGTTTTTATCCAACCCAGGAGCAAGGGCCGTATCGGTGACGATGCGCCCTTGTTAATCCTGGGTAATGGCTCCTATCGCAAAGTTTACTGCGATTGCGAATTTCTACCTCGGGGCGCTCCGGTTTTTCAAGCGCAGCGCCTCGGGGTTCTTTTTTTGAGGAGTTTCAAGTTATGCGCGAGAAAAACAAGGTGTATCACGTTAAAGGTTATACAGATCGCTATGTACCGCTCACAAAAAAAGGCGCGCCGTTTAAGTGTATCCCGCCGTTTTTGCTCATCCCCAACAAACCGCAAGGCCGCGGGATCCGGAAACTATTCCGCCGAGCGGTAGCGCCGCTATTTAGCGAGGGTATAGCCGCCGAAAAAGATAACGTGCCGGAGCCGATCCGGAGGGTTACATATTTTGGCATATTTATTCTATTGCTCGAGGAGAGCACACAACATAGCGCAGCCTGGCTAAGAGGCTATCTGCTAAATAATGACGATCAGCCGGCGGAGATCGCCGACATAGCCGAGGCGCTCAAGCTCGAAGATCATAAAGAGTTTTTAACTCACGCGCTCGATTTTCTGGTTAAAGGGATGGGATGGATAGAGCTAGCGCCATGGCCGATCATTAAGCCGGCCGATCCGGTTAAACCGGTTATCGTAAACGAACAGGAGAAAGCCTGGCTCTACTTTTTTAATCGGTTTGATCGCGTTATACCTATCTATAGCTCGGACGGTAAAAAAGAGCTTTTAACGAGGAGCGATTATACCTCGATAAAAAACATATTTAAGGATCACTATAGAAAATGCAATAACGGAGAGTGGGATAAACGCCGGAATGAGCTTATACAGATCGCCGATCGAGCCAGCGACCAGGCGAGCAAGCCTATAGCTTATTTTATCTCGGAGGTCAAAAGGATCTATGGTTGATAAAGTATTGTTTAGTAGTGAATCGGTAGAGTGGGCAACGCCGCAAGAAACTTTTAATATATTAAATGAGGAGTTTGATTTCACTCTAGATCCCTGCGCGAACAAGGATAACGCGAAATGCAAAAAATACTTCACAAAAAACGAAGATGGATTAAATCAATACTGGGAGGCAATAGATCATGGATAGTTATAAAGTAATATTAACAGAGGCAAATATAGAGAGTTTCTGGCGCGAGAGTACGGGTAATTTTGTGGCCTGGGATCTAATCGCTCCGGATCCGGCCGAGACCGCTCTCTTAAAATTGGGTACGGAGCTCGAGTTTATCTATAAAAGCAAGGTTATAGCTACGGCGCTAATGGTGAGCCTTAACAGGTTCAGTAAAAATATTACTGTCTACTGGAATAGATCTACTTTTTTAGATCAGCGCCAATGTTCTAAATGTAAAGAGAAAAATATACTTCTCGGTAGCTACCTGGCGATCGGTACGCGGCGCACAATTAAGCTATGCCAAAAATGCAGAGCGAGTATAGACAAATGAAGCTAGGAGCTCCAAAGCGCAAGAATAAATATAACGCTCGCCGGCGGTTTGCGTTTGGTGAGTGGTTCGATAGCCAGGCGGAGTATGACTATATGTGCGTATTGTTGCTGCTTAAAAGCGCGCAAAAAATAATCTGGTTTGCGCACCATCCAGGCAGGATAGAGCTAGCTCCTGGGATTACCTATGAGCCTGATTTTATCGTTATGGATCCCGATCTATCGGTTTACTATGTGGAGGTTAAGGGGATCCAACAGGCTACCTGGTTAATAAAAAAGAAGCTATGGCTATCTAACGGGCCGCGGCCGCTCAAGGTAGTTAAACAGCGCAAACATTTAATGTTTGATCTTATCGGAGAGGTTAAGCCGGTATGTAGGCCGGAGCGGATACAGTTAACTCTATAATGGAGGTTATTATGAAAAGGTTATTATCCGTTTTGCTATTGTTTTTTGTGTTTATGGGCTATGGATGCCAGGAGAGCCTAACTGCTAGTTTAGCAGGAGTGCCGGCTCTGGCGGCTACCGAGCGGATCCTCGATGATCTCGAGGGTATTACCGATCGGGAAAAAGCGCTAGTGCTCGCCGAGCGGCTCGCGCTCGAGGATAAATTACAAGCCGCTACCAGTGAATCGGAGCGAGCCAACCTCGAGGTAGAGATCGCCAAGCGGGTTAAAACCGAGGAGGCGCTATCCATAGCTAATGAGAGTATCGATACGCTCGGTATTGCGAGGCGTACCGATTGGAAAGATCCGGCCGGCGTAGCGCCATGGTTACTGGCGGCATTAACTACAGGGCTCGGTGTATGGACGCGCAAAGGTAAGACAACTCTCGAGGCCGAGCTAAAGCGCTATAATGCCGAGGTCAATAAATATATGGCCGAGGCGGAGCCGGCAGAGGCTAAAAAGTTAGTTACCAGGTTAAACGGTGGATCTTAATTTAAATACTATTTTTTCCTTTCGAATCCTGGCCGGTTAATGCGCCGGCTAAGTAATATTCCAACATTTTGAATGATGCCTATGAGCTCGATAAACAACATAAAAAAAACTTATGGAGGATCAGTTATCCTGCCGCCGCCGGAGCCGGATCCGGCAGTTGGGCTCATAGGCAATTATATAAATCAGTCAACGGATCAACTCATGTTAGAGGCGATATAGTGGACATAGAAAAAGGCCGTTTATTATGGGATCCCACAGATCCGCCGAGCGTACGCCAGGCAACCAGCGAGGCCGCGGCCAAGAGCGTTAAATCTAAAGTGCCGGTGCAAGAATACCGGATACTCTATTATCTCCGCTCTCGCGAGCTCTCAGGGGCCACGGATGAGGAGATCCAGAGCGCTCTAGGTATGCCAGGTAATACCGAGCGGCCGAGGCGGATAGGGCTACTCAAAAAGGGGGATATATTCCAGAGTGCCGATCGGCGTAAAACCAAGAGCGGCAAGAGTGCTATCGTATGGTGTATATCGGCAGAGGGCTATAGAAAGGTAAGGCTATGAGTACAAGGGTAGTCAATATAAAAAAGTGTAGGGCTTTCGGTGCATATATAGGCCGCAAGTACAGGCGGGATACTAAGCATAAGGTTAATATAAATCCGTACGCTAATCCTTTTACCGTTGGGCCGGATGGTAACAGGGATTAGGTATTATTAAAATACGTCGAGTGGTTGCTCCAACCAGGACAAAGACGGCTCTTGGATCATATGAGATTACACTTAAAAGATAAGGTGCTCGGCTGCTATTGCGGCGGTAAAGCCGGCCTAACCGCTCCGGATCCTATCATATGCCACGGTAAGATTATAGCTACGATCTGCGATTCTCCATGGCCTGGCTTATTTGCGTTTAAGATCGCTAACTCTATATACTATAGGTACTACTAGAGATCCCCACGGTGCGAGCACGGAAAGG